>ENA-OSET01001047-OSET01001047.1-sediment-metagenome-genome-assembly--contig:-NODE-1047-length-29742-cov-8.639002_pt1 | contig 29742 bp, 23 predicted proteins | sample MGYA00237882_ERZ534229 | MGnify/ENA primary metagenome ERZ534229 (study PRJEB26408, sample SAMN06266212) | sediment metagenome | isolation source: Hudson Canyon methane seep mesocosm | place... | reverse complement strand
AAACTATCGATACCTTGTGCAATTAATGCACAACTCAGGCTTCTTTTCCAAAAATCCTGCATGGACATTAGACCGCTTGGTAAATTAGAAAACTTTTCGATAACAATGGTGCTGAGTACAATAGATTGTAATTCTTTAGTGCCAATAAGGGATATTGCTTGGTTTATTGATGTGACTTTAGAGGGGAAGCCATAAAAAGCACTATTTACTATTTTTAATAACTTTAACGACAGTGATGCATCTTTTTCGATAACGAAAGCAGCATCTGCTAAGGCCTTACTAGGGTCTTCTATTAATTTTTGTAGTTGAAAGTAGACCGTAGGAGGTGATGAAAGATGTAAATCACCCCTGAATAGGTCTGTAATTGATAGTTCTTTTGAAGGTATAATTTCCATTATGTTTAATTGTATTAAAAGCTTACCACTATGTATTAATGTAAAGTATTGCTAGGCACTATAGACTTTATTGTGGATAATGCAAGTCTAGGTAATTGGCGTATATTTGGTTTTTAAGAACAAATAATAAAGGCACTAGGTGGTTATATAGCTATGAATAAGAACCTGAAAGAAAAAATTATTATTATTGCTGAAAATGATGAACATTTAGCTAATGAAATAAGTTTACAGCTAAATAATCATGGCTTTGTTGATGTCAGAATTGCTGATGATGGCAGTAAAATCTATGAGATTTTACGGCCCTTCTACAATGATATCGAACAGGTTGGTTTAGTCGTTGTTAATGAAGAACTCCCTCAATGTCAGATCATGGAAATGTGCTTGACATTTAATAACGATAGCTCTGTAATTCCTTTTATTATTCTTAATTCAACTGAGGCCTATAGTAGCGAGCTTGAAAGCAGTAGACTGAAGTCTAAAGGGCTGCTGCACTATATGCCCCTGCCCATTAATTACTCTGAATTTTTGGCTATTATTCATTTTCAGTTGATCATAAAACACGAATATTTTCTTCGCCATAATCAGGAAGAACGACTCATCAATGAACTTGCAGAAAGAAAAGTTATTGATGCAAAAATGAAATATTTAGTGGTTCATGATGAGTTAACTAGTTTGTTAAATCGGCAAAATTTTGAACGCGAAGTAAGGCTGATTCTTAATCGAAGCAACCAGTTACATAAAAATGGCGCGCTATTATTTATAGATGTTGACCGTTTCTGTTTGGTTAATGAGCTTGAAGGGTTTGAGGTAGGCGATAGATTATTAGTTGCCGTGGTTTCAATTATCAGGAAGTTGATGGCTAAAAGTGATTTATTTTCTCGCATTGGATCCGATGAATTTTGTCTTTTTATAAAAAATAAAACGGCAGATGAAGTCAAACAATTTGCTGAGAAAATTAGAAAATCGGTTTATGAATATCGTTTTTGTACGGGTGACATTTGTTATAGTATTTCAGTTTCTGTGGGTATTTCAAGCCTTAGTACTACAACGGTTGTTTACCATCCCAATGAACTCATTTCTCGTGCACGTCATGCGTGTAATATGGCTAAGGAAAATGGTCGTAATCTGGTCTGGGAATATAACGAGCAGGATACGGCGGTACGGGAACGAAGTAGAGATATTTATTGGGTTCCATTAATTAAAAAAGCACTTTTAGACGATAGTTTTTTCCTAGTATTTCAGCCGATAGTTAATTTATATAGTGGTGAGGTTTCTCATTATGAGGTTTTAATTAGGATGCGCGGAGATGATAATGAGGTTATTTCGCCGCTTGAGTTTGTACCTGTTGCTGAACGCATGGGTTTAATTCATAGTATTGATCTGTGGGTGTTAGAAAATGCAATTGAATTTCTTGCTAAACTTCCCGCTGATAAGGCAAATATTTCACTGTCTATTAACCTTTCTAGTGTTGCGTTTCAAGATACTTCTTTACTACCAACAATAAAGGAAAAGCTAGAGCTAACCTGGGTAGATGCAAGGCGGATTACCTTTGAAATTACAGAAACAGCCGCTGTTGAGAATTTTGAAAAAACACGCGATATGATTACAAAAATTCGTGCTTTGGGTTGTAAGTTTGCCTTAGATGACTTTGGTGCTGGATTTTGTTCATTTAATTACCTTAAAACTTTCCCAGTCGACTATGTGAAAATTGATGCCCAGTTTATTCGCAATGTAACTAATAATCCAATGGATCAGATTCTAGTGAAGTCTATGACTGATTTGGCTGCAAACCTTGGCAAAAAAACCATCGCTGAGTATGTTGACACACCGGAGGCAATAGAGAAATTAAGAAAAATAGGTGTAAATTTTGGGCAGGGATATATTTTTGGTAAGCCTGAAACACACTTGTTACCTAATGACCACATTGTAATCGCTGATTTAATGCAGGAAAATAGCGCCAAGCAAGGGGTAATGAATTTGGTTAAAACATTGACTTGACCTCTACTCTTTATTAGTCAATAAGGTGTGGATTTTTGTTAGTAATAAATTGCCTTCACCAAAATATCGCTCATCAAAGCGTTGCTGGTATATATCAGAAAAATTTTCCATTAGTCGGTTGAACTCTGCTTTGGAAAGGTTTTCATCAGCAAAAGTTTCTATCATAGTATCTGTAGGGGGAGTGATCTTTTTATTAAACTGTCTTTCATAGCTGTGGCCAATAGCGGCATGTAATTTCTGAATTTTCTCTTCCTCTCCTTCGGCTAATATTAACGCGATCGTACTATTAATATCCCTTATTGGTTTTTTATGTTTTTTTTCATAAACGGATTCCAATGTCACAACTAACTCTTTTAGCTCTTGTTCTGGCAATGCTTGCTCGTTTAATAAGGCATAGATATCAGATAATCCTGCCTCTTTTTGTACTTCAGTTTTTAGCTGTACAGTGACCGGTTTGTTTTGGGTTTTTACCGTAGTTAGTGGCTTTAAGGGCTGAGGCTGATTAGTATTTTTGGCCCAATACTGGCTAAAATAAGGTAAATTTTCATTATTTCTAAATTGTCTTTTTATTATGTCAGCTAAAGAAGCAAAGCCGCAGCTGATCGCTGAGTTAGGATAAGAAAGAACAACAGGGACTTGTTGAGAAATTGCTTTATTAAGTTGCGCGTCAACCGCTAAATATCCCAGAAAAGAAACATCAATTTTTAAATACGTTTTAACTGCTTGCTGAAAGCGCTTAAAAATTAATTGACTCGTTTTATAATTTTCTACTTTATTAACCAGAACAAACATAGATTGTTTCTTGCCCCGAATCACGAGCATTTTCAATAAAGCAAATGAATCAGTTAATGAGGTAGGTTCAGGCGTAATGACGAGTACTCTATATTGTGCGGAAGCGACAAAATCAAGCACATTGGTGTCAATGCCTGCAGCGGTATCAATCAATAAGTAATCAAATCTCTTTTCTAGGCTTTGTAAGGCTGTGATTAAGTAAGATAATTGTTTTTTATCTAAGTTGGTACACTGTTTAATTCCCGAAGCGGCAGGAACAAGAAAAATACCATTAGGCAGCTCAACGATGATTTCATTGATTGTTTTTGAGCCATTAAGTACATGTTCGATTGTATAACGGGGTGACACCCCCATTAAAATATTAACATTCGCAAGACCGGTATCCGCATCAAACAAACATACTTTTTCCTGTCTAGCGACTAAAGAAAGGCCAAGATTAGTCGCAATATTCGTCTTGCCAACACCACCTTTTCCACTTGTAAATGCGATAACTGCAGCCATTAAAATCTTTGTGTAGTTGACACTGAAGTATCATAAATTATTGTTCGTGGTTCCATAGTCAACAGCTTTAATGCTTTTTATGCGTGGGTTATTTTGCTTATAGCTATTATTACACAAGCCTAGATTTCAGGTTAAAGGAAATCAACCTTAATACAACACAGAAAGTGCTTTAGCAACTTCTTTTATGTCTACTTTTAGATGTAATCGTGATTTATCTGTCTATATTTGTTGGCGGATTTGTTAATCCATTATTGTTTCTGGAAAGAATCGCGCGTATCAGCTCATATACCATCCGAGCCGTGCAACATGCGATAATTACTGGGAAGTCGCTGGTTGGTCTTATGCAGGCTCTCGTGGCTAAATTAGTTCCTGGATAGGCTAGAATATGGAAACACTGATGCTTTATTGATAAAGTCAATAATGACTGTAGATTCGCCTAAGTCAATTTTTAAAGGTTGTAAATTGAGAGGATCAATTTCCACAAATGATTTCCATTGAGCTTTATCTAAGTCTCTAAAAGCGGCTAGGACAGCAATAAATTTACTGTCTGGAGATATTTCTAAACGTTTTATCTTGCTGTGTTTCGGTTGTATTTCCAGCTCTTCTCGGTATTTTAAATCTTGCGCCAGTAAGGTTTGATCATTTTCGTATAAAGCAAAAAAATCACTATTATTGAATGTATCAATATGAGTTAATTGATAAATTCGTAGCACAATGGGAGATGGTCTGCTCTCTATATCAGGATTAAGTTGTTCAGACGCGCTGATACTTAGCTCTATAATGGACTCGTCTGAGCCTCCAAATAGTGAGCATCCAGATAAAATAAAGAGATAGCATATAGGTACAATAAGTTTTAGAATAAAAAAAGTATGTTTCACTATATAAGCCTTTTAGTATGGATAGAATAGCGTTTATAGCAGAGTTTGTGGATTTTTCAAAAACTGCTGAACAATGATTATTTGAAATTATAGCTGATAGTGACTCATTCATTATTAAAGTTATCTTTACTGCCCTATGACTATGGGACTCATTTTTTATGCTATTTTCTGAACAATCACCATGCCTTTAATATTAAAGATAATTTCGTATAATAATCAGCCGTATGCCGAACGGCAAGACGTAAGTATTAGCGAGCAAGATGCAAGCATTGGTCGGTCAGATACTAATACCTTGGTTTTGTTGGATGAAGAAAAAATCATTTCCAGACGTCACGCAACGATTAGCTTCAAAAATCAACATTACACACTAACGGATAATAGCTTGGCTGGGACATTTATTAATGATGATATTGAGCCCATTAATAATGCTAGTGTGCAATTAGTTGATGGTATGCAAATTAGAATTGGCAAGTATGTGGTGGCTATTAGTATTGAAGAGAAAGCCTCTTTCGTAAACTCTTCTATTCCAGAAAATCCCTTTGCTGATGACGGCATAATAAGAGCTCAAGGTGAGGGAAATGCTTTATTGGATACGCCAGTAAATGATTTTTCACCTGGTTTTTTAACTGAGGATCCTAGCCTGAATGAGGCGGGAAATTTATTGACTGGCTCGGAAGGTAATTTATTAAATCAGGTTATCCCTGAATCCCCTTTTGCGGATAATAACTTATTAGATTCCAGTGCGGCCATAGGTAAGCCAAAAGATAATGGATTAATGTCTGAAAATATTTCGTCATTGAATGATAGTTATATTCCGGTAGATCCCATGCAAAGTAATCCTCAGGCGGCGCAGGAGGAAATACCAGAAGGCTTTAACTTTGAAGATTTTTTTAAGCAAGATAGTGATGTAAGTACGCCGGTATCTTCTCCGCAAGTTGTGCAGCCTGAAGAGTCAAGTCTTGATTTGAATACACCGGCAACAGAGAGTACAGTAAAAATACCGATTGATTGTGTTGTTGATGCTTTTGAACAGCCTCTTGTGACGGCTACAACCAGTCAAGCCTGTGTTAGTGAAGAGGGTCAGCTTTTAAAGGCCTTTTTACAGGGGGCTAAAATTACAAATAAAGACGTAGATTTTAATAATCCGGTTGAAAAAATGACTCGGATTGGCACTATGTTTAGGCAGTTCGTAGAAAGTACAGTTAATGTAATGAGAAGTCGCGCTGAATTTAAGAGCTTGTTTAGAGTCAGCGTTACCACCATAAAAAAAGCTGATAATAACCCGCTTAAATTTTCGGTAACTACAGAGGAAGCTATAAAACACTTGATTAATGACGGTCAGGGTGGATTTAAAGGCTCGGTCGAATCAATTGATGAAGGCTTTAATGACCTATTGAATCATCAACTAGCTATGCAGGCAGGGATTCAGGCTTCGTTAACTGAAATATTAAAACAATTTGATCCAGCGGCTATAGAAAAGCAGTTTAGCGAAGGGCTTGTTTTGCAAAAAAAATCGAAATGTTGGGAAAAATATACTCAAGTACACGAGGGACTATCAGAAACAGCCGTAGATGATTTTTTTGGTGATGTTTTTTCTGATGCTTATGAGCAACAAATGCGAGTATTAAAAAAATGATATTTTTTTTGAGATAAAGGCAGAATTAGCAGGTACGGTGGGCAATGCTGTTGACTTAAGTCCTCTCTTGTTGGAGAGGAGAGCGAGCTTATTCTTAAGTCAACAGCATTGGGGGCTAAAACTTAGCTTGGGGCTTATTTATAGCAGAATAAAATTTAACCACTAAGCTAAGAACATAGAGAGAAGTGTGAAGTATATTTATTTTTGAAATGATAAGGTTGGGTAGATACTGTTATGGCAGATAATAATAGAGTAATTTGGTCAGAAGGAATGTTTTTACGGCCACAGCATTTTCAGCAACATGATCGCTATATCGAATCATTACTCAATGGCCATGCTGTTGGAATGCAAGCATATCATTGGGGTATTTCTAACTTGAAAGTTGATATGCGCTTGCTGACAATGGGGCAATTTGCCTTATCTGAGTGCGCGGGTATTTTTCAGGATGGCGTGCCTTTTGATTTGCCTGAGCATGATGCCTTGCCTGCTCCGATTAATATTCCTCAAGATATACAGAATTGTATTATTTACTTATCGCTGCCAGCTAGGTTACAAGGGTCAATAGAAATTGATAGTGATGAAAAACCTAACAATCTGGCTAGATATCATGCTGTAGAATCCGAAGTTAAAGATCATAATACTAATTCAAATGAAGTATCCCCAGTTGTTATCGGCAACCTACAAACTCGGTTAATGCTCGAACCGCAGGAAAGAGCGGGATATATATGTATTGGCGTTGCTCGAATTATTGAATCTCGTAGTGATAAAAATATATTACTTGATGAGGAATATCTACCCCCTTTGATTAATTGCCTAGCTGTTCCACGAGCCAGGAATTATATTAAAGAAATTTATGGTTTATTGCATACGCGTGGTGAGGCATTAGCTGGTCGAGTGTCAGAATCAGGGCGCGGTGGTACGGCTGAAATATCGGATTTTTTATTGCTGCAAGTTATCAATAGATTAGAGCCGTTGTTTGAGCATTTACAGCATCTGCCGACTTTACACCCTGCGGATTTTTATCGCACTGTTATTCAAGTCGCTGGTGAATTATCAACTTTTACCAAGAAAACGAAACGTCCTGTCGGCTTACCTGAATATAAACACGATGATTTGCAACAGACTTTTTCCTACGTTATGGAGGAGATTCGTGATTGCTTAAGTGTTGTACTTGAACAGAATGCTATCCCGATCCCTTTAACACCTCCTAAATATGGCACGCGAGCTGCAAAAATTCCTGATCCAAACTTACTGAAAGATGCCTTTTTCGTTTTGGCCGTCAATGCTCAAATACCTGCGGAGCAATTACGCAGTGGCTTTCCAATGCAGGTGAAAATAGGTCCTGTGGAACAAATTCAACAACTAGTCAGGTCAGCCTTACCTGGAATTACAGTTAATTCATTGCCGGTAGCGCCGAGGCAAATTCCTTATCATGCGGGATTTTCATACTTTGAGCTCAACAAACAATGCGAATTGTGGCAACAAATGCATCAATCGGGCGGTTTTGCTATTCATATAGCAGGTGATTTGCCTAGCTTGGAAATCGAATTTTGGGCAATTAAAAACGGGTGATAATGTGAGTAACAACGACCCTTTTGGTAATTATTTAGATGAAGATAAAACAGTATTAAAGCCTTCTCCAGGCAGGCGAAATCAGCATGCAGTAACACCTGCTCAAACACAGTCTGTTAATACTGACCCCACTATTAATTTTGCTAATGAGTCTTCTTTTTTAGGCACTCAGAAACTTAATATACATTCTGATAATAATGCGCTCGTTGGTGGTGCATTATCCTTATTATCTTTAGTTGCTCAGCTGCGTAACTCTTCATCTCATAATGATGTACCGGGGCTGAGAAATGCCATTATCAATGAAATAAAGACTTTTGACAGTAAAGCTAGACAGTCGGGTTGTCCCGCCGATCAAGTGCAAACAGCACGTTATGCATTGTGTGCCTTGTTAGATGAGGTCGTACTCAATACTCCCTGGGGCTGCGACAGTATATGGAGTACTCAGGGGATGTTGATTACTTTTCATAAGGAATCGTGGGGAGGTGAAAAAGTATTTCAGGTATTAAATAATATTATTGCTCAGCCCGGCACCTATTTTAATTTGCTAGAGTTATTTTATTACTGCCTGAGTTTAGGCTTTGAAGGTAAGTACAAAATACAAGAACAAGGACAGAATAAACTAAATGATATAAGAGAAAATCTTTTTCAAGTTATCCAGCGTCAAAAAGGTGAGTATGAACGAGACTTATCTAGCCACTGGCAAGGCATAACTGATAAACGTAATGCTTTGTCTCGTTATATTCCTTTATGGGTTGTAGGGGCAATAACAGCAGCGATTTTAACGGTTATTTTTATTGGTTTTTTATATGCAATTAATCATAGTGCCGGTACTGAAATTTCTCAGCAATATCAAATTAGGGATGCATTAAATGTTAAGCCAATAGTGGTAAAAAAATTATCGCCATATACGGCTATAGCAAAAGTTCCAGTTATAGATGAAATAAGACAATTTTTGGCAACAGAAATTGCGCAGAAAAAAGTTGTCGTGCTTGATGATAATGGGCAATCTATTATTCGTATCTTAGCGAAAAACTTTTTTGCTTCGGGTAATAACAAAGTACAAAGCAAATACCTTCCGTTAATGGATAAAATCAGTCAGGCATTAGAGCTTGTCAGTAGTCAAATTACGGTAGTTGGTCACACTGATAATATACCTATTTTTACGGTTCGATTTCCTTCTAATTGGGTGTTATCTCAAGCTAGGGCTCAGGCTGTTGCTGATATATTACTGCGTAACAAATACCATAAAGGTAAAGTGAATGCAGAAGGTCGTGCGGATACACAAAGCCTAGTCGCAAATGATTCCGCTGTGCATCGAGCAATGAATCGCCGTGTAGAAATTAATTTTTAAGGATTGAATGTGAATAAAATAATTAACTTCTTTACAAATAAATGGTTTATTCAATTTCTAGGCATTACTGCGCTGTGTTTATTAATATGGTTCGTTGGCCCTCTACTTTCAATAGCTAATAATGCAATATTGGAATCAGTTAGTGCAAGAATCATTAGTATATCGGTGATTGTATTGCTTTGGGTTGTGATTGTCTTATTCACACAAATAAAGGCATATCGCGCTAATGCACAGATGGTGGATGATTTAGCGGGGGCAGGTAAAAACGATCAAGATTCAATGGATCTTGATACCAACCAGGAGGTCGATGAGTTAAAAAACAATTTTGATTCGGCTTTAGAGACCTTAAAAAAGAGTAGTAGTAAAACTAGCCAAGGAAAACATTTTCTATATGACTTGCCCTGGTACATCATTATTGGACCTCCAGGGTCTGGAAAAACAACCGCATTAATTAATTCTGGACTTGAATTTCCTTTAGCAGATCGTTTCGGTAAAAATGCAGTACAAGGTGTCGGTGGAACTAGAAATTGTGATTGGTGGTTTACTGATCAGGCCGTTATGTTGGATACGGCGGGTCGCTACACTACGCAAGATAGTCATGAGCAAATTGATAAGGCAGCTTGGCTTGGCTTTCTTGATTTATTAAAAAAGTATAGACCTAGAAGACCGCTCAATGGTGTTTTGGTCGCCATGAGTTTATCTGATTTATTGCGTTTGACAGAAGAAGAGCGCAGTTTGCATGCTAAGGCAATCAGACAGCGTATTGAGGAGCTTACTGAACGCACAGGGGTTCGCATTCCTATTTATATGTTGTTTACCAAAACGGATTTGATTGCAGGGTTTACTGATTTTTTTGCTGATTTTGGTAAAGAGGAAAGAGAGCAGGTCTGGGGTGTTACTTTGCCAGAGCAAGAGGAGGGGGAAGGTGATCATATAGCTTTAATTAATCAAGAATATGATGATTTATTAAGTTCCTTAAATCAGCGATTAAATACGCGCATGCAAGATGAGCGCGATTTGGCTAGGCGTAATTTGATTTTTGGTTTTCCTGCACGTATCTCAATGCTTAAAGAACCAATGCTTCATTTTTTAGAAGAATGTTTTGCTGTCAATCGTTATCAAAGTGCGCCCTTATTACGTGGTGTTTATTTAACCAGTGGTACTCAAGAAGGTACGCCTATTGATCGTTTGATGGGTGTATTGGCCAACACGTTTAAGTTAGATCGACCTGCTTTGCCAATATTTAGTGGTAAAGGAAAAAGTTACTTTATTACTCGCTTATTGAAAGATGTTATTTTCGCTGAATCTGAGTTGGTTGGCTTAAATAAAAAAGTTGAAACAAGACGTACACTGGTGCAGCAAGTTTGTTATACCTCGGCAGTGATTTTAACGTTGCTATGCACTGGGCTTTGGACTAATAGTTATTTACAAAATGAGCAATTATTAGCTCAATATACTGAAAAGACGGCTGCTTATAATGCATTAATGCATCAGGGCTCTAAATCAATAACTGATTATCTTGATTTACTACAGAAAATGAGTGCTTTGCGTGCTGTACGTGATGTTTATCCTGCAGACGATATTCCATGGTCCTTAGGTTTTGGCTTATATCAAGGGAATGAACTCAGAGCCTTAGCAGAAGCGAATTATCAGAAGCAGTTAAAAAATCATTTTTTACCTCTGATCAAAGCTAATTTAGAACGACGGATGCTAAGCGAAGAGGCCAATAATACCGAAGTACTTTATCAATTATTACGTGTGTATTTAATGCTAGGTGATACTGATAAAGCGAATATAAATATTATCAACCCTTGGGTCAAGGTAGACATAGCGAATAGGTTTCCACTTAATATTCAGAAACAATTAATGCAGCATTTAGAATCATTATTCGAGCTTACTTTACCAGCACAGTCTATGGATGAGGCTTTAATCAAAGAAGTTCGACAAATTTTGACTGCGATTCCTTTAGCGCAACAGGTTTATATGCGTATTAAAGCTGATGCCTTACAAAGTCATGAATATGATTTTGTCTTAACGAAGCAATTAGGCGCGTCAGCTGAAAGAGTCTTTGCGACAGATAAAGGGTCATTAGATAGTGTAGTTATCCCTGGATTGTTTACCTATCAAGGCTTTCATCAAGTTTTTTTGAATGAAAGCAAAGATATAGCAAAACAAGCAGTAGAACAACGTTGGGTGTTAGGCAGCGATAGTTTTGCTGGCGGTAAAAACTTAGAACAATTAGAAGGTAAGTTATTTAAATATTATTATGCTGATTATATTAAGCAGTGGGATGATCTATTAGCTAATGTAACCATTAGAACCCCTGCTAATATCCATCAATCCGTTGAAATACTTGAAATTGTTTCCGGCTATGATTCCCCTTTACGCAAGCTTTTTGAAGCGGTAGATAGGGAAACCTCTTTAACTCGAGTTGCTATGCTCAATGATGCCAGTGCAGTGGATAAATTAAAGCAAGGGGCTGAAGCGGTTGGTGCTAACTCAAGAATGCAGAAATTACTCAATGCTGCTAAAAGCATGAGTGCTGAGTCGCAATTGATCGATAGAACAGGAAAAGAAGTAGAGCAGCATTTTTCTAGATTAAATGAACAAGTTATTAAAGGCGCGTCAGGTAACGCCCCTATAGATCAAATTATTGCAGATTTGAGTACTTTATATGGAACCATGGCAGATCTTGGTAGCACTTCAGATAGCGGTGCAGCAGCAGTTGATATGGCGAAGCAAGGTTCAGGCGGTGCTGAGGTTATTGCCAAAATGCAGCGACAGTCGGCACGCTTACCTGAGCCTATGAAAACACTAGTTAAAGAATTAGCATCAGGTAATCAAGGTTTAATTATGGGGGGTGTTCGAGCTCAGCTAAGTCGAACATTACGGACTGATGTTAGTTTATTGTGTAAGTCGAGTATTCAAGGGCGCTATCCTTTCGCAAAAAATAGTAGTATGGGGGTAACACTACAGGATTTTGGCCGATTTTTTGCTCAAGGCGGCGTAATGGATCAGTTTTTTCAGGCCCATCTTGCTCCCTTTGTTGATACTACACGTAGGCAATGGCGCGTTATTGCGCAAAATAATCAGACAGTTGGTATTTCCAGATCCACATTAAAGCAATTTCAATACGCCGCAAAAATTAGGGAGGTATTTTTTCAGGGTGGGAGTCAATTGCCTTCTGTGCAGTTTGAACTTAAACCCATTTATTTAGATGCCAAAGCCTCTAAGTTTTGGTTGAATCTCGAAGGACAGCAAACTAACTATCGTCATGGGCCTACTCGGTCTATGCGGTTTAATTGGCCAGGTGCGAGTCCAGGTTTGGTGCGTTTTGGTTTTGAAACTTTAAAGGGCAAACAATTAAGCAGCTCAGAGGATGGTGACTGGGCGTGGTTTAGGTTATTAGATAAGATGCAAGTTAGTCGGTCAACGACCAATACGCAGATTGTTAGTTTTGAGTTAGGTGGATTTACAGCAAAATATGAATTGCGTGCAAATAGTGTGTTAAACCCATTTTCATTGTCTGAATTAACGGGGTTTCAATGTCCAAACAGAATCTAATAACACCAATACATTTAGAATTGGGGTTTTACGGAAAGCTCCCCTCCTTGGGGGACTTTGTTTCTCGCCGGTTGCCACAAGATTTTATTGCTCCGTGGGATAGCTGGTTACAAAGTTCTCTTGCTGCAAGTCAAGAAGTTTTGGGAGAGCAGTGGTTATATCAATACTTAACTAGTCCTATTTGGCGCTTTGCTTTGTCACCCGGATTAATCGGCAAGGATGCATGGATGGGTATTGTCATGCCTAGTGTGGATCGAGTAGGGCGCTATTTTCCATTAACAATAGCCTGTAAAGTACCTAGAGATGTGTCGTTAATCCACTTATTCTCCGAAGCATGCGACTGGTTTGAAGGCTTGGAGTCAATCGCTATATCAGCATTAGATAATGATTTGGCGGTTGAAGAATTTGATTTAATGGTGAAAGGAATAGCTGCGTTTGAAATGAGTGTGGAGCAAAATACATCGTTAAATCAAGCGCAAGACACATTAAAAGCTGAAAGTGCCTTTTATCTTGAATTTCAGAACTCAAGCTTAAAGGCAGATAAAATGTTTCCTAGTCTTAGCGCATTATTATTAAATACCTATTCACCAGGGCATAGTTTATGGTGCTCGGTGGGATCAGAAACTATAAATCCGGGTTTTTTAGTTGCCAGTGGTATGCCGCCAGTGACTGCTTATTCTGGAATGATAACGGGAGAATTTCAGCAGACAGGCTGGGCCTTACAGCAGCAGAAAATCTTTCCATCAACACTCCATGATGAGTGCAAAATTCCGGAAACAGAAAATTTAATCGCTAATAGTGTGCCCAGTATTGTTACAGAAGAGCAAGATATAAATTGTAGTGCGATTGCAGCAACGCCAGAGCAAAGAAAAATCAATAGTGACTGGCAGTCGTTTGCTAGAACAGATACGGGAAAGGTGCGCAAATATAATGAAGATGCCATATTAGATCGGCCTGATCTTGGCTTATGGGTTGTAGCTGATGGGATGGGAGGGCATCAAGCTGGCGATGTAGCTAGTAGGCAAATCATTCAAACCTTAAATAAATTGCAGTTGTTCTCTTCTTTGGAATCCGCTATTCTCGAAGTGAAGGCAGCCTTGCAATTAGTTAATCGAGAATTACTGCAGTTGGCCGCTAAGTCTTATGGTCAGCAGATTGTAGGGAGTACAGTAGTCGCACTGCTTGCCGGATCTACGCACTTTGCCTGTTTATGGGCAGGGGACAGTCGTCTATATCGTCTTCGTGAACATCAATTACAGCAGCTAACAGTTGACCATTGTAGTGAACAAGAAGGTATTAATAACCTCTTAGATATCGGCTCTACCACTGAATTGAAGCAAAATAATGTTATTACCCGCGCGGTAGGCGCTTATGAAGAGTTAGAAATAGACTGCCAGGTTTTTGAAGTGCAAGCTGGTGATTTATTTTTATTAAGTAGCGATGGTTTAGATAAAGAATTAAGTTTTCAGGAAATAGAGCAAGTACTTAATGATAACGTGTACCATGACAGTGTTGAGATTTTGCTGGAGCGCGTATTGCAAAGCCGTGCGAGAGATAATGTAAGTGTTGTGGTAGTCAAAATAAAATAATATTTTCTTAGGAAAGGAGTGGTTACTGTGGCAATTGATATCGAAAGTTATTTAACCGACATAGGGCCTGATAATGTTTGTGGTGCTGACCTTGAATATGATGCTGAATTTATTGCCTTTGAGCAGGAAGTTCAGGGAAAAGAAGAGCAAATCATGGGCGATTCAGTTATTGAAGCAGAGCCGCCTAATTGGCGTGAAGTCATCAAGCAAGCTGAAAAATTACTGACTCGAACGCGTGATTTACGCATATTTGTTAATTACCTACGCGCCCTAACTGCAACGCAGGACATTTTAGGTTTAGCTGACGGCATGAATTTATTAAGAAGTGCTATTGAAACGCACTGGAATAATATTCACCCTCAATTAGACCCTGATGATGATAATGACCCGACAGAGCGCATTAATGTTTTAATGTCGCTATGTGATTTTGATACTTTTTTAAAACCATTACATAAAATTCCTCTTGTTGAATCTAAAGCGTTAGGGCGTTTTAATTTACGCGACATTCAAATTGCTAATGGCAGTGTTAGCGCTGCAGAATCAGATGATAAAGATAAACTGCCACAATTAGCAGTAATCGAAGCAGCTTTTCAAGAGTGTGCAAGTGAAACACTTCAAGCAACAGCGAATGCAGCTGCTGGCGCACTGCAAGATTTAAAGCAGATGGAATCTTTTATTACCGAAAAAGTGGGCGTTAATAATGCCGCTAGCTTTTCTGAATTGAGTACACTGCTTAAAGAAATTAGTACCATACTTAATCAACAACTTGAAAGGTTAGGGTTAACTGAAGATACTAGTGACAATGTAGAGTCTACTGATTCAAGTACAGAGCAGGCGGCAGCCCAACCAGCTAAAGCAATTACCTTACCCGGAATAAATAACAATCAAGATGTTATAAATACCTTGAATTTGATTGCAGACTATTATAAAAAAAATGAACCCTCTAGCCCAATCCCTTTACTATTAGAAAGGGTAACTCGTTTGGTAGGTAAGAGTTTTATGGAAGTTTTGCAGGATATGGCACCTAATGGTGTTGAGCAAGTTGAAGTTCTGCGTGGTGGATCAAGTAATAACGAATAATTTTTGGTAAGTAAAATATAATCAATTTAATGAGGAAAGAATATGGCCGAAAGTAGTCAGAAGTTTATTGCACGCAATCGTGCCCCTAGAGTTCAAATTGAATATGATGTTGAGCTTTATGGTGCAGAAAAGAAAGTTCAGTTACCTTTTGTTATGGGAGTAATGGCAGATTTATCAGGGCAGCCTGCTGACCCTTTAGCGCCAGTAGGCGAGCGTAAAATGCTAGAAATTGATGTGGATAATTTTGATGACCGGCTAAAGTCAATGAAGCCACGAACAGCATTTAATGTACCCAACACTTTAACAGGCGAAGGTAATTTAAGCGTTGATATTACTTTTGATAGCATGGAAGATTTTTCACCCGCTGCTGTAGCAAGTAAAGTTGATGGTTTAAAACAGTTGCTTGATGCTAGAACTCAACTATCTAATTTAATGACTTATATGGATGGTAAAACGGGAGCAGAAGAGTTAATTGCAAATGCAATCAGTGATCCAACTTTATTGCAATCATTGGTATCGGCTCCAAAGCCTGAGGATGATGCGCCTGCAAGTGATGAAAAAGGTGAGGGAGAATAAAATGGCAGAATTAGAAAGTGCAGTAGAGCAGGCGGAAGGTCAAGTAGCTGAGGGAAGTGATTTTTCTTCCTTATTAAATAAGGAATTTAAACCTAAATCTGAAAGAGCAAAGGAAGATGTTGAAAATGCAGTCGCTACCCTTGCAGAATTTGTCTTAAAAGATGCAACCATCGTATCAGATGATGCCTTAAATTCAATTCAAGCAGTGATTGCTAATATTGATCAAAAGTTGAGTGAGCAAGTTAACTTGATCATGCATCATGATAACTTTCAAAAACTGGAAGGCGCATGGCGGGGTTTACATCATTTGGTAAATAATACCGAAACAGATGAGATGCTCAAAATCAGGGTTTTAAATATCTCCAAAAATGACCTAGGTAAGACATTAAAAAAATTCAAAGGTACAGCTTGGGATCAAAGCCCCTTATTCAAAAAGCTTTATGAAGAAGAATACGGGTCTTTCGGTGGTGAGCCTTTCGGTTGTTTGGTCGGTGATTACCATTTTGATCATTCACCAAAAGACGTTGAATTATTAACGCAAATATCAAAAATTTCTGCGGCGTCTCATGCCCCATTTATCACAGGCCTTGCTCCTACCACCTTGCAAATGGATTCGTGGAGCGAACTTGCTAACCCAAGAGATTTAACTAAAATTTTCTCTACACCTGAATATGCCTCATGGCGTTCTCTACGAGAATCTGATGATTCAAAATACTTGGGTTTAGCAATGCCTCGTTTTCTTTCACGACTACCTTATGGTGCGGCAACGGATCCTGTCGAAGAGTTTGAATTCGAAGAAGATACAGAAGCGGCTAATAGTAGTAATTACACTTGGTCAAATGCTGCCTATGCAATGGCAACCAATATCAATCGCTCGTTTAAACTCTATGGTTGGTGCTCTCAAATTAGGGGGATTGAATCAGGTGGAGCAGTAGAAGGTTTGCCTGTACATACATTCCCTACTGATGATGGCGGTGTGGATATGAAGTGCCCGACTGAAATTGCTATTACCGATCGTCGTGAAGCGGAGTTAGCTAAATCTGGGTTTATGCCACTATTACATAAAAAGAATTCAGATTTTGCTGCGTTTATTGGTGCTCAGTCATTACATAAACCTGCAGAATATGATGATCCAGATGCAACGGCTAATGCTAATTTGGCTGCGCGTCTTCCTTATTTGTTTGCTACTTGTCGTTTTGCGCATTATTTAAAATGTATCGTACGCGATAAAGTGGGGTCATTTAAAGAGCGTCAGGATATGGAAGCTTGGTTAAATAAATGGATTAGTCAGTATGTGGTCGCTAATCCTGCTCTCGCTTCTGAAAAAGATAAAGCTAGACGACCATTAGCCGCTGCGGAAGTGATTGTGGAGGAGGTTGAAGGGAATCCAGGTTATTACCAATCTAAATTTTTTCTTAGACCGCATTACCAGTTAGAGGGTTTAACTGTATCATTAAGACTGACATCAAAACTACCCTCAGATAAAGGGTAGTGGAGAGGCTGTAAAGCGCAATACTGCGTGTTAGGTTTTGTATTTTTTTAATTAAAGATAATGAGGATATTAAAATGATTTTATTAAATTTTGAAACAGCTATTGAAGGTGATTCTTCAGTCAATGGGCATGAAAAATGGATCACTTGTGAGTCGCTTCAATTCGGCGTTGGGCGTGCAGTTTCTTCTAGTGGAGGAGGTAGTGATAGAGAAACTAGTAACCCTTCTTTTTCAGAAGTCTCGCTAACTAAATCAATGGATAAAGCATCGGTAGAATTAATGATGCAGGCAGCGGGTGGTAAGAGCCTAGGTAAATGTAAAATACACTTTTTACAAACTGGTGGTACAGATGTAAAAGGGCAAGTTTATCTAACTATTGAATTAGGGGAAGCACTTATTAGTTCTTACAGTGTATCGAGTGGTGGTGAGCGGCCAAGTGAAAGTATTTCCATTAATTACACGACTTGTTCAACTGAATATAATGTCTTTAAAGATGGAAAATCAGTTGAAACTATAGCTATGCAAGGTTGGGATTTGGAGAAAAACGAGAAATTATAATTTCTTAAATGACATGGAGGGTAATTTTTTGCCCTCCTTTTTTAGCCAATCAAGGTGATGACATGGATATTGCTCAACAAATTAAAGCAGGTGATCTGGCTGACGCTTTAAAAGCTGTTCAACAGCAGGTTAGAACAAACCCTGCAGACCCAAAATTAAGGATTTTGCTTTGCCAATTACAGATAATATTAGGGCAGTGGGATAAGGCTAGAACACAATTAGATGTGTTAAATGACTTGGATAAAATGGCACAATTTATGGTGCAAACTTATCAGCAGGTCTTATTGTGCGAAGGAATCCGCCAAGATGTGTTTGCCGGAAAAAGAGCACCACTAGTGTTTGGTGATCCAGAGCCATGGATAGCTTTTATGTTAGAAGCACTTCGCGTAGAAATTGATGGACAGCATGCCGCAGCTAAGCAACTTCGTGAGCAAGCTTTAGAGCAAGCAACCGTAGTGTCCGGAACGATTGATAATGATTCATTTGCATGGATTGCAGATGCAGATAGCCGTATAGGCCCTATGTTAGAAGCGATTGTTAATGGTCAGTATTATTGGATTCCTTTTCATCGTTTATCGAGCATACAGTTAACAGCCCCTGAAGATTTAAGAGATTTTGCATGGATTCCAGCTCAATTTGTTTGGGCTAATGGTGGGGAAACTTTTGGATTTATTCCTACGCGTTATACAGGATCAGAAAACTCAACGGATAGTTTTATTCAGTTAGCCCGAAAAACTGAATGGGAAGAAATATCAGCAGATAGTTATAGAGGGTGTGGGCAGCGAATGTTCACGACAGATCAAAATGATTACTCTTTGCTTGATATTAGAGAAATAAAAATTAACCCAATAGAAAAATAGTTGATTGTTATGGCCGAACTAACACCCAAAGAGCGCCTGCAACCTTCATTATTGGATAGGTTGACTGATGATGAGCCGCATACTCAGCAAGAATCCAGAGAAAAGAGAGTACTGTCTATGTATAAGCTAAGACAATCAGTACTGCGTGATGTTTCATGGCTATTAAATACCGATTCATTCGAGTCTGTTGTCGATTTAACGAATTATCCAGAAGTGGCTAAGTCGGTTTTAAATTATGGCATAAAAAATTTAGCGGGCAGAACGGCGGCTGGTGCCAGTTTATCTGAAATTGAAAAAGGGCTTAAACAAGCAATCAATACCTTTGAGCCGCGTATTTTACCCAATACATTAAGCATACAGGTTTTATCATCTGAAGAAATGAGTCAGCAAGCCTTGAGTTTTGATATTGAAGCTAGTTTATGGGCACAGCCATTACCCTTGCACCTTTATTTACGGACAGAAATTAACAAGATAACCGGTGATGTGAATTTACGTGATATGGACGGCTAATAATGGATCCAAAACTGCTCAGCTATTACAACAGTGAATTACACCATTTACGTGAAATGGGTGGAGAGTTTGCTAAAGAATTCCCCAAAATTGCTGCCCGTTTGGGTATGGATGGCTTTGAATGCGCAGATCCGTATGTTGAAAGGTTATTGGAAGGATTTTCCTTTTTAGCCGCCAGAGTGCAATTAAAAGTAGATGCGGAATTCCCTCGTTTTACTCAGCATTTACTGGATATGATTTATCCAAATTATAACGAACCTGTGCCATCTATGACCGTGGTTCAGTTTCAGCCTGATTTAGCTGAAGGCTCTCTCGCTGAAGGATTTCAGGTTGAGAGACATTCTGCCTTACGTAGCCAAATGGGCAAAGGCGAGCAAACAGCCTGTGAATACAGAACCGCACATAAAGTTAACTTATGGCCGCTTGAAATTACGGATGCCGAATATTTGCCTAGTTTAGGCGCTGTTGCTAATCTGGGTGTACCTAGTTTGCCCAGTTTAAAAGCGGGAATTCGGTTACGCATCAAAACAACAGCAGGACTAAAGTTTAATGAACTTAGCATTGACACGCTGCCCATTTATTTAAGAGGTGTTGGTGAATTACCTATGCATTTATATGAGCAGTTAATAGGGAATTCATTTGCCATTTGTGTACAGTCCATTGAAAAACCGATTACCCAGCAACACCTTATTAAACACAATCCTATTCGGCGTTATGGTTTTTTAGATGAACAAGCTTTATTGGCTTATTCACCGCGTTCTTTTCAAGGGTATCGTTTATTACAAGAATATTTTGCGTTTCCTGAACGGTATATGTTCGCTGAATTAACAGAGCTGCAACAAGTGATAAAAGATTATGATACTGATGAAATAGATATTATTATCATGCTCAACCGTAGCAATACAAAGCTTATTAATACGGTAGATAAAGCACAATTTGCCTTATTTTGTACTCCAGCAATCAATTTATTTCCTAAGCGGGTTGACCGTATTCATGTTAATCAGAAGTTATCAGAGTTTCATGTAGTCCCTGACCGCTCACGACCAATGGATTATGAAGTGTGTCAAATAACGGAAGTAACGGGTATTAGTCAAGATGAGAATAAAGATCAAGAACAAGCTTTTTTACCTTTCTATCATTTTAACGATACTAGAGATTATTCATCTCAATTAGCTTATTACGCCTTACATCGTCAACAGCGGTTATTTTCTACTAAACAAAAAAGACAAGGGCCACGCTCCAGTTATATAGGCAATGAAGTATTCATCTCTTTGGTTGATGCTAATGAAGCACCGTATAGTCAAGACCTAAGGCAATTAAGTATTAAGACCTTATGTAGTAATCGTGATTTGCCTTTGCAAATGCCAGTGGGAGGTGGGAAAACAGATTTCACTATGCAGAAAGGTGCCCCCGTTTTAAGTATTCGGAGTCTCGCAGGACCAACTAAACCAAGGCCGTCTAATGCTACTGCTGAAACAGCTTGGCACTTAATTAGCCATTTATCACTCAATTACCTGACATTGGTAGATAGTAATGCAAAAGAAGGTGCTGCAGCATTAAGAAGTTTATTAAAGCTCTATGGTGATTACAGTGATGCATCAATTGCTAAACAAGTTGAGGGTTTGCTGTCTGTCACATCTAAATCAATAGTCAGACGTATTAACACTGAAGGGCCTATAGTCTTTGGACGTGGACTGGAAATAAGTTTGAATTTTGAAGAGGCTGCCTTTGAAGGGAGTGGGGTATTTTTATTGGGCGCAGTGCTGGAACAGTTTTTGTCCCGTTATGTGTCAATTAATTCGTTTACTGAAACCGTTATAAGATCTACGGATAGAGGGGAAATCATAAGATGGCCGACGAGAATCGGGACAAGAGAAACGATTTAATACTCGCATTTGAGAAAGAGCCATATAAATTCGGCTTCTTTCATGCGTTGCGTTCAATCGAATGTGCATACCCTGACAAGCCACTGATTGGTCAGTCAAAACGTCCTGTCGATGATCCAGTGCGTTTTGCTCAAGAGGTAACGTTAGCATTTGAACCATCAACCATTAGTCGCTATATTCCGGCTAAAGAAGGCAACCCTGCACGGTTACATGAATATTTTTTAGGTTTATTTGGGCCTAATGGGCCGATGCCTTTACATATTACAGAATATGTAAAAAGCAGAATGCACAATAATCATGATTATACTCAAGCGCGTTTTGCGGATATTTTTCACCATCGCATGATTAGCTTGTTTTACCGGGCAAGAGCGAACACAGAACCTACGTTTAATTTTGACCGACCTTTGAATGATCGCTTTGCCAATTATACTGGCTCATTATTAGGTCTGGGTGATAGTACTCTATTACAAAGAGATGCTATGCCTGATTTGGCTAAATTACACTATGCAGGGCATTTAGCGCATCATGCCAAAAATGCAGATGGGCTAGAAGCAATTATTACAGATTTTTTTAAATTGCCGGTTAAGTTAAAACAATTTGTTGGTGAGTGGTTAGAAATACAAACTTCTGATTTATCCAAGTTAGGTAGTTCACCCAGAACCTGTACTTTAGGTGTATCGACAGTTTTAGGTAGCCGAGTGTGGGGTTGTCAGCATAAATTTAGATTAGTCTTTGGACCATTAGCACAAGAGGAATATGACAGCTTACTACCATCAGGCCAGAGGCTAGAAAAATTAATTGCAATAGTTCGGAATTATATCGGGCATGAACTGGTCTGGGACGTTAACTTAATCCTTAGATCAGAAGAAATTAAAGGCGTAAGGCTAGGTGGTAATGAACGTCTTGGGTGGTCAAGTTGGTTAGGGCTTAGATCATCACTGAAGGATGTTGATAACTTAATATTAAATCCAGTAAAGAACATATAAATATAACTAAGGATGTGCATGGATTAAGTTGAGTAAGTCTTATTTGTAGGTACGAATTATTTCGACCCTATAGATAACGAAATTATTTTATGCAGGTTCCTAAAAATAATAACAATGAGGGAATGTAATGTCAGAAATAAGTCGAGTAGCTCTATTTGGTAAATTAAATAGTGTGTGTTATCGAGGCATTGAGAGTGCAACTGTGTTTTGTAAAATGCGCGGAAACCCTTATGTTGAATTAATACATTGGTTGCATCAAATCTTGCAATTGCAAGATTCAGATTTACACCAGATTATTAAACAATTTAATATTGATCCTGGGCGCTTGGTTAAAGACTTTACCGATAGTCTAGATGCTTTGCCACGAGGCTCAACTTCTATTTCTGATTTATCACAGCATGTTGAAGACGCAGTAGAGCGCGGCTGGGTTTTTGGTACTTTGATGTTTGGCGAGAATCAAGTTCGTTCTGGTCATTTGATTGTTGGTATTTTAAAAACTAAAAATTTGCATAACGCCTTATTAACTATTTCTAAAGAATTTGAAAAAGTAAAACTTGATACCTTGACGGAACGCTTTGCAGAGATAGTTGCTAGTTCTCCAGAAGAAGGGCTACATGCAAATGATGGTTTTCAAGTGGGGGGAGGTGCAACTCCTGGTGAAGCTAGTGGCGCAATGCCTGCCGCACAAATGGGCAAACAGGAAGCATTAAAGCAGTTTACCGTGGATCTTACTGAGCAAGCTCGTGAAGGAAAAATGGATCCTATCGTAGGGCGTGATGAAGAAATTCGCCAAGTTATTGATATTTTAATGCGTAGACGTCAAAACAACCCAATTCTGACTGGTGAAGCGGGCGTGGGTAAAACGGCGGTAGTTGAGGGCTTTGCACAAAAAATTGTCGCTGGAGATGTTCCACCAAGTTTAAAAGATGTCACTTTACGTACTTTAGATGTAGGTTTATTGCAAGCTGGCGCTAGCATGAAAGGCGAGTTTGAAAATCGCTTACGCCAAGTCATTGATGAAGTACAAGCCTCAGAAAAACCAATCATACTCTTTATTGATGAAGCACATACGCTAGTGGGGGCTGGTGGTGCGGCCGGAACAGGTGATGCAGCGAATTTATTAAAACCAGCTTTAGCACGAGGTACTTTACGTACCGTTGCTGCGACCACTTGGGCAGAATATAAAAAACATATCGAAAAAGACCCCGCCTTAACTCGTCGTTTCCAAGTTGTACAAGTCGATGAACCGAGCGAGGAAAAAGCAATTTTGATGATGCGCGGTGTCGCCTCAGTTATGGAAAATCATCATCAGGTGCAAGTGTTAGATGAGGCTTTAGAGGCAGCAGTTCGACTATCGCACCGTTATATTCCTGCACGCCAATTACCGGATAAATCAGTCAGTTTATTAGATACGGCTTGTGCTCGCGTGGCGATTTCTCAACATGCTGTGCCAGCTGAAGTGGATGATTGCCGTAAACGTATTGATGGCTTAAATACTGAATTAAAAATTATTGGCCGAGAAAAGTCAGTCGGTGTTAATACGACGCAGCGTGAGCAGTTGGCTAATGAAAAATTAACTATCGAGCAAGAACGTTTAGCTAAATTAGATGAGCGCTGGAATACCGAACGTGAGTTAGTGGCAAAAATTTTAGAATTACGCAAACAACTACGTGAGGAAACCGGTAAAGTTGAAGGCACAGAGAGCGATTTAGAAAAAGCAGCTGATGAGGCTGTTGAAGCCAAAATTGAACCGATAAATCGTGATGCGTTGTTAACAGAGTTAAAAAATTTACAAATACAGTTGCATGAGTTTCAAGGTGAAACTCCACTTATATTGCCGAGCGTAGATCATCAAGCCATTGCTTCTGTAGTGGGCGACTGGACAGGTATTCCCGTTGGGCGTATGGTGAAAAACGAAGTAGAAAATATTCTTCACCTGGCTGATAACCTAGAAAAAAGAATTATTGGTCAGCGCCATGCCTTAGACATGATTGCAAAACGTATTCAAACCTCCCGTGCCGGCTTAGATAATCCTAATAAACCTATCGGCGTGTTTATGCTTGCAGGAACTTCAGGGGTAGGGAAAACTGAATCGGCATTGGCTTTAGCTGAAACCTTATACGGTGGTGAGCAGAATGTCATCACTATCAATATGAGCGAATACCAAGAAGCACATACTGTATCGACCTTAAAAGGTGCTCCTCCAGGTTATGTGGGTTATGGTGAAGGTGGGGTATTAACTGAAGCTGTTAGACGTAGGCCTTATTCAGTAGTATTGTTGGATGAAGTGGAAAAAGCCCATCCAGACGTACATGAAATATTCTTCCAGGTGTTTGATAAAGGCTGGATGGAAGATGGTGAAGGCAGGGTGATTGATTTTAAAAATACCCTGATTATATTAACCACCAATGCAGGGACGGATTTAATTACTAACTTGTGTAAAGATCCCGATTTAATGCCCGAGCCAGAAGGCATAGCAAAAGCCTTACGTGAGCCCTTATTAAAAGTTTTCCCACCTGCTTTGTTAGGTCGCTTAGTGGTTATTCCTTTTTATCCGCTCAGTGATGTCATGATTGCCGCGATTACTAAATTGCAATTAGGGCGTATTGAAAAACGCATCGCAGAAAATCATAAAGTACCGTTTACTTATGATGAGGATGTAATTAAGTTGATTGCTGAACGTTGTACCGAACTAGAAAGTGGTGGGCGTATGATTGATGCGATTTTGACTAATACTATGTTGCCAGCTATTAGTACTGAGTTTTTAACTCGGATGATGGAAGGTAAAGAGATCGAACGCGTGCATGTCAGTGTTGCTGATGGGGAGTTTGTTTATGGGTTTTGATTAAGGATGTTTGGATTTTTTTAAAGTAGCCAATAAGGCTAATATATTAAATAAATGGGGCTTGGCCCTCATTTACTTTCATAATTTAGAGTTAATTTTATAGAAGGGGAAATTTATGGATTTTTATCGAGGAGATAATCGAGGACCAGACGACGTGAATATCTTGCGTCACGGGTTTACCGCGAAACCACCTGCTGTTCCAATGAATGGAGCGGAGTCTCGTGCATTTCTAAGCTTAATGCTCGCTGAATACAAAGGCTCAGCTGAGTTAGGATTCAAATGGAGAGGTGAGACTCCTGGAGGGTTAGTTGCGACAGCAATGATACAAGGAGGGGGGTACCAAGGGATGAAGTATTTCTACAAATGCACTATTCCAAACGATGAGTTAACATTGCAAAAGTTAACTTCAAAAGGGAAACTGGGTGACCCCCTTCCAGTAACTGAGGCATTGGCCTCACGGTCATATTTCCTTTTGTACAATAATGGAAGCTATCAAACAGCAGATTTGATAGCTTTTTGTCACGGTCAGGTACAGTCAAAAGAAGCTACCTTTTTAACTACGATTCCTGCTAGATATATTGTAGGGTATAGGTCTGGGCAGAACACGACAAATGAAACTGTTCCCTTTGCTCCATTTAGGAGGCCTCATAGCGCAGCATGGCGAGTAGTAAATGAATAAGCATAAATCATGGGCCAAGGGGTCATATATGGTCCGCCCCGTATTACAAGAAAAATTTTGTTCGAGTATTAGTAGAGTATTAGTAGAGTATTAGAGAGTATTAGAGAGTATTAGAGAGTATTAGAGAGTATTAGTAGGGTCAGACTCGATTTATTTGTGCCCGAATGGTGAAATATCAAACTAACGCGATAAAATGGGCTAAATAGGATGCGCTTCGTTCCTCAGCACATCCTATGGAGTTGAGGAACGAAGTCGGGTGATTCATGTGATATAGGAGGCAAGCCGATGACATACATTCCAAATTCTACTTGGTTTTTTACTTTAAACCTTGCTGAACGTCAGAACTTACTTAAAGGACATTTTTCTCGTGCCATTGATAAAGGCGAGCGTGTTTTTAAAAAGTCGTGATAAGCGACAGAAACTTGGTATATGGCAACGTCTATTTTGTGGTGTTATTCAAGTTTTCATAAGTTTGTTGAATTAGGTATTTATTCAAATATCTAGAGCTATTCAGGGGGATTTAATATTGATGGTGACGAATACTCGAACGATGCTTCGTCCTCAACTCATCTTATAGTTAGTGCGCCTTATCGGGCTTTAACTCTATGATGATGGTTCGTACTTTGAGAGCACAAAGAGCTAGCGATACATCAGGTGTCAACTTCAGAATAGCAGGTGATGTGGTTAGTTCTCACTTTAAAGGCGTTGCGGGATATCATTTAGGTATGGTTGTTGATCTTCCCAATGCAACAGGTGGTGGCGCTTACGGCAAAGGAAATTGTTGGCAAGCTGTTTTACAATGTGGCTGGGCTAATATCGACCCTTTCGAAGCGCTATAACTACTAAATAGTAGGGAAAATAGAGGCTTGTATTGTGCTAAGTACAAAGCTGATCGCAATGACTCTTTTGAAAAGGTAAATAAAATGGCGTTATTAAAAATATATGATCTCCAATCAACACAAGAAGCAGTTGATTTCGCTGATAATGCAAATATAAATAAATATAGGTTAGTCAGAAATGATGTTACTAACACTCAATTTACTCAAAAAAATATAAAACAAAAGTTTCGTAATCAAGAGATCGATGAAGATCTGCGCTACCCAGGTGCAAAAGATGTCGGCCATACATTTAGGCATGTCAAAGGCACACATGCTGCAGGTAAATCTACATATTTTAATAAGACAACAGCAATAAAAATGACTTGTTTATTGTTAAACTCTGTTGATGGGCAGAATAAACTGGCCGAGTTACAAGTCGAACTTGCTACAAGGGCTTTGTATGATAATGCAAGTAAGAGAATAACAGCGATGATAGATGGTGCATATTTTGGTTATGAATCAGATAGTCGTTTTTCAAAAAAAATTATCGAAGCACGATGTGAAATTTTATCACTTGGTGAGAATTTATGGGTTCATTCAAGTTACCCAATTCGTTTTTTAAATGCCTAAAAACAGTCCTTGATTTTGGCTAAGTGTTATTAGTGTTATTAGGGTCAGACTAGGCTGTCGAAATTAGGTGGTTTAAGTAAAGATTCACTACCCCGGCTTATGGCTCGTTATAAACTCGTAAATAGACAGGAAGTCCAACAAACGATATGATAAAAATAAACCCTAGATCAGTCGAACCGAGCACACAAGTAAATGCTTCAGCAGTCAAAAATAATACAAAGCCGTGATGAGTGGAAACGTAAAGCTGTTCAGCGAGCTTATGAAATTAGAGAGCAGCGGAAAACACACAAACGCTACCAGGAAAAAGTAATCGAACTCAAGGCGACTATTCATGCATTAGAGCAAGCCCCCGAGGCTCATAAAAAAACACTGCCAGTGCGAAATTAATTAAGATAACCCAAGCCCAAGAAACTCGAACCTTATGCATACTACTGGTCATACAAGCCGTCGTTTCTTACCGTAGTGTTCCTCGCATTTTTGAGTTATTCCATACGCAAACCCCATTAGATCTAAAATGGATGCCTCATTTTACGTCCACCATTAACTGGACGTTACGCTTAGGTTTGGGATTGCTCAAGCAAGTTAAACCAGTCCAGCAGGATTGGGCCGCCATCATCGATCACTCTATTGATATAGGTACCAAAAAAGCCCTAGTTGTTCTAAGAGTTCCTTTAGATTCCTTATCTCGCAGGGGTTCCGCGATTCAACTGCAAGATTGCGAATGCATTGGCCTAAAAGTCTGTGAAAAAGTCAATGGCGAAACGGTTGCTCAAGATTTAGAGGGTATTTTTACTCGCTCCGGCAATCCTACCGTCATCATTAAAGACTGCGATTACACCCTACAAAAAGGCGTGAGATTATGGACGGAAAACCAAGAGAATAAACCTTTTGTTATTGAGGATATAGGGCATGTCGTGGCTTCTGCGCTTAAAGATCAGTTTGAAAAAACGAAAGCTTACCAGCGGTTCACCTCACTGTTAAGTACCGGTGCTCAGCGTTTGCGACAAACAGAATTGGCCTTTTTAATACCGCCCAAACTGCGTAGTAAAGGTCGTTTCCAAAGCATCAGTAAATTAGGTAAGTGGGGAGATAAAATGCTGATCGCTTTTGCCGTCAAGGGACGAGCCGAAAAGGGAAGCTTATTACATAAACTTCGCACGGCGATGCCTGGTTTTCTAGGTTTAAAGTCTTTTATAAAGAATTTCGCCAAAACAACAACAGTGGTTTCACAGGTTATGGAAGTACTTAAAAATAAGGGACTTGATCAAGCGAGTTATACGCAGTGCTATCAACTATCCGCGACACTGCCTAGAAACTCAAAAGTGAAAAAACGATTACATCGCTGGTTACAGACGCATATTAAAATTCAAGAACAAACGACTTCTTTTCCCTTATTGGTAAGCAGTGATATTATTGAATCATTGTTTGGAAATTTTAAGCATATTATTGAGCGTAGTCCGCAAGCGGATATGAACCGGACGACACTTCTTATTCCGGCACTTTGTGGGAATTTAAATGAACCCCTCATTACGCAAGCTTTAATCGAAGCTTGTCACAATGATTTGAAAGTGTGGGAGAAAGAAAACATCCCTTATACCGTGCGCAAAAAGCGCCAAGCTTTTTTTAGTGAAATTGAAATCCAAAAAACGGGAAAAGTATAGCTTCGATATAGCGGGCATTTCGACAGCCTAGCAAGTGTCTCTATTATTAATCCTGCCTATGTTAAGCACTACGCCCAAGGAATAGGGGTTCGTACAAAAAATGATAAAAAAGACAGTGTTGTGTTAGCGCGATATGGAGTCAAAGAGTCGCCTTTATTATGGCAACCTGCTCCACTAGAAATTAGGGTGCTTAAAGCCTTGTTGGTTCGTCTTGATGCGGTTGAAAAAGACTTACTTCGGGAAAATAATCGCTTAGAGAAATCAGCCTTCACTGAGACACCCACCGCCGTGTTGGAATCAATTGAACTCACTATTGCATTCCTCAAAAAAGAACGTAAAAATCTTGAGAAGCTCATTGAAGAGCATTTAAATAAACATGACAAATTAAAAGCAGACAATGCACTTTTAAAAACTATTCCTGGAGTGGGACCTGTGATTGCACAAAGAATGATAATGATCGCAGGAGGACACCAGTTTAACAGTGCGAGTCAGTGCGCAGCCTACCTTGGCCTTATTCCTGTAGAAAAAGAATCAGGAAGTAGCATTAAAGGCCGCTCAAGGCTTGCTAAAAATGGAAACCCTACCCTTCGAGCCAAGCTATATATGGCGGCGATTAGCGCAAAACAGTATAACCCTGATATAAAAGCTCAATATGAACGATTAACAGAGAAGGGAAAAAGTAAAAAGTCTGCCCTAGGCGCAGCAATGCGAAAGCTGGTTCAGATTTGTTTTGGTGTTTTAAAGCACCAACAACCCTATCAACCACAAATAGGATAAATTACCTCTTGTGATTGATTTGGAGAGATGGTATCTACGAAATATCTATTGCCTCGCCAAGTTCATTTTTTCCTAATACCACAACGCCCTGCTCATTTCCTTAAAGCTA
>ENA-OSET01001046-OSET01001046.1-sediment-metagenome-genome-assembly--contig:-NODE-1046-length-29777-cov-10.326633_pt1 | contig 29777 bp, 28 predicted proteins | sample MGYA00237882_ERZ534229 | MGnify/ENA primary metagenome ERZ534229 (study PRJEB26408, sample SAMN06266212) | sediment metagenome | isolation source: Hudson Canyon methane seep mesocosm | place... | reverse complement strand
GGTCATAAACCCTTTACGATTCATTAATCCTGTTAAGGGATCTGTTATCGCCTCAATTGATACCACTTCTAAACGATCTTGCAGCCCTGTAATCTCTTGTTTTATTGAATCTAATTGCTGCTTCATTTGGCTCATCGCCACTTGCATTGAGCTGGTATTACTTAATAGCGCGGTCACAATCGACGCCAAAGAACGACTATCCGCCGATTCGCCTTGTTGTTTTAATTCATCTCCCTAAATAGGGTTAACATCCATGCTGATTAGTATAGTCAGAATAAACTCAATTCATTGCATAGTGCTAGCAATTGTTCGAGCTGTTTATTCTCTAATAAAAATTTTGTTACTTAAGTTCGATAGTTTGCAAACAATTAAGGTGTAGAACTTCAATTCAAACTAATGCAAATTTATTCAATTGCTGTTGCTTCAAAACAATATCTTTCTCTGCTATACCCAGATCACGAGCAATCACATTACACTTAGCTTGTAATAAGAAAAAAATGGGGCCCGAATAATCACTCAAACTTTCATAATTAGCCTGCCCTTTAGCTATAATTAATTCTGCCTGCTCAAAGCGTTTGATGAATGATGGTGAACATTGTTCAAACAGTGTCCCTGGTGCTTGGGAGCCATTATCGATAATGTCAGCAACGAGATCTATTCCTGCAGCAATGGCATCTTCATGTGTTGCATCATTGATAATAGGAGCCGCTTTAACAACGTAAGTAACCGGTTTATTCAGCATTTCTATCAATATTCGGTCAAATACGGTCTCACCAGCATTATCAGCCAAATAAAGTATAGAACTAACCCCTGCCAGTTGTTGACGAAATACATCTAAATCATTAATAGCTAATGGCCGTGTCAGCACGCGACTAAGCGTCGCTTTAATGTCATAACTATCCGACACACCAAGATCAATAATATTTCCTGCAATAGCAATTCGGATAGCCATTTCAAGTGGGTCTATGGCCGACTCAACTTTTGCCTTTAACTGAGGATAAAACTCCAAGGCCTCTTGAGTCGCCCGCTCTTTGTCCTGTTGATAGGGATCACTCATTCTGCTTTTCTGTCGCACAAGTTTGTGTATTTTATAGGCTATCTCTGGCGGAGTGGCTCCAGAAGGTAAAGCACGAAGTTCCTCCATTGAATTTAATAGTATTTCTTGTTGTAGCTGTTCAGATGCACCTGCGCGGCGAGCAGCACTTAAGGCCTGTCTTAAAAAACAAGGATAACAATCAAGGTATGTTTTCATAATACGTCTCTATCCCTGAATTTATAATCATGACCGAATCAGCTATGCCATCAATGACTGGATATGGGCAGTAACGGCACTGGCATTACCTTGAATGTTATAACCACCTTCTAAAACAGACACAATTTTGCCATCACAATGTTTATCAGCAATTATTTTCAGCATGTCTGTTAAATCAGTAAAACCTTGGTCACTGATATCATGGCAACCTAAAAGGTCATCTTGGCGACTATCAAATCCTGCTGAAATAAGAATCAGTTCTGGTGCAAAATCATCCACTAACGGTAATAAGTGTTGTTCAAATGCGTGGAGAATATCTTTATCTTTAGCACCACATTCTAAATGCACATTAATATTAAACCCCACGCCATCACCCTCGCCTTTTCTGTCAGGAAGTCCTGACCCCGGATAGGCAAACATATCGTGTGTTGAGAAATAAAGCACATCAGGATCTGCATAAAAAGCCCATTCTGTTCCATTGCCATGATGATAGTCCCAATCGACGATCAATACTTTTTTAATGCCATAGTTTTTCTGGGCATAACGTGCTGCTATTGCAATATGGTTGTAATAACAAAAACCTTCTTCCTTGCCACTATTACTCGCATGGTGGCCTGGAGGACGAGAGGCACAAAACGCATTATCAATCTCAGCTGAAAAAATGGCGTCTACACATGCCAATACGCCGGCCGTAGCAAGCAAGGCATGCTGATGTGTTTGGGGCTGCTTAGCTTTAATCGAGTCAATATGATGTTGTGAGTGAACAAGTGTTAACCACTGTTCACTGTCTTTTTTTGGTGAAATAAGCGATACAGCATTGATTATATTCTGTTCTAGTACATGCTCAGTGATCGCTTGGTAGCGTGCTGGTGATTCGGGATGGGCTTGGTGGATCTGATGCTGAGAAAACCGCTCATCAAGCACTAAACCGGTACGACGAGAAGCTATCATCGCTCGAGCCCCTTTGGCTAGCCCCGTCATCATAGATAATGCAATAAACTGCCTTCTTTTCACGCCAACACCTCACTACTGACACCCTGCATTCATGACAATGAAAAAATGACAAATTCTCGCGACTAATTAAGTCAATAATATAACAATAAAGAGTGACATAGACATTATTTAAATTGAATTAAAAACTTGACTGACCTAGATCAATAAACTAGGCGATTGATTTTATATCGTATAGCTTTTATTGTTGATAAGAAGGTATAGTGAATTTATTGTGAAGAATTTTAGAGAATTATGAACTACCACCATTTTTTAAATCATATCTCCATTAGTAAGAAGCTCAGTTTATTTCTTATAATCCCCCTTGCCACCCTATTATTTTTTGCTACGTCATCGATAAATGATAAACAACAGCAATTAAACGGCACCCAAAATACCTTACATTTTTCAATTATTGTCAATCAACTTTCTGAACTTGTTTACCAGCTACAAAAGGAACGGGGACTGAGTGCTGGCATATTTGGAAGTCAAGGTAAGATCTATCACACTAGATTAACCGAACAGCGTCAAGAGACCGATTCAACCCTGCAAAAACTTACGTTTAATGCTATCCATGAAAGTGGCTATGAGACTAATGAGCTGCGCGTAAAACTGGACTATTTGACAGCAGAGCTAGATAGTATAAACACGACCCGTCGACAAATAGATCAACTCATTGATAATCAATTTTTTGCTCTATATAGTCAGCTTATCAGTGATATTTTAAATGTCATTAGCTTTATGCCTAGCCTGAATTCAACCTATGAGCTCAATAATTTATCCTCTTCATATATTGAACTATTATGGCTAGAAGAACTTTCTGGTCAAGAACGCGGTGCACTCAATGGTGTATTTTCAGCTCAAGAATTTAGTGCCGATCAATTTACAGATATTTCCAGCTATATTTCAGGGCAACAAGCTGCTATTAGAAATTTCCACAATATCGCCTCTCCACATCATCAGCAATTATTGAACACTGCGCTCGATCATCCTTCAGATACTCAGGTAAAACATTTTCGAGAAATCGTTTTAAATCGGGCTGTAAGACAAGATACCTTAAACGGTTTACAAGAACTGATCGGTTATGGCGGTCTAATTCACAACTTTAAAAATCGAGTCATTAGGAATGAACAGGTTTATGCCGACCGCTTCCAGAAAAATTTTCAACTCGCTCGAAAACAAATTAATCTCTATCGGAATTTACCCAATATAGATGCCGGAGAGACAGCAGCACTCAATACAATTGAAGATACATTTAAACGTTATCAAAGTCAGCTTGCAACGATTACTAAACTGAAAAGTCAAAACCTGTCTATTCGTTATATAGATAAGATCATTAAAATAGATGATGAGCCAGCTATTGCTGCTATTAATTTTTTACGTCATACCATTAGCACTCACGATCCTGAATCTTGGTGGCAACAAGCAAGTGAACGGCTTAACCTAATTCATCAAGTCAGCTTAGCGGTTATTCAAGATCTAAATCAATCAGCTCAGACTATTGCAGCCCAAACAACACGACTGTTGAACCTTTATCTACTGCTCACTTTTCTTGTTGTGTTGTTTGTCAGCCTAATTGGTTTAACATTACGTAGTCGCCTAGTTAATGAAATAAAAACTATTGCTAAGAGTATGCGCTACAGTGAGCAGTCTCATGACTATAATCAACTCACTGTGACAGGGAATGATGAAATTTCTGATATGGCAAGAGCATTTAATAGCTTAATTCATGACCGCAGTGAAAATGAAGAACAGCTCCGTTTAGCAGCACGTGTTTTTAGTGATACCCATGAAGGTATTATTATCACCGATGATAAAGGCATTATCATCGATGTAAACCCTACGTTTACTGAACTGACAGGTTATCAGCCTGATGAAATTATTGGCAAAAACCCTAGTTTTCTTAGTTCTGGTCATCATGATGACACTTTTTATGCAGACATGTGGCATGATTTAGCCACTGAAAAATTCTGGCAAGGAGAAATATGGAACCGTAAAAAGGATGGTTCTCTTTATGCTGAATTAATCACTATCACAGCAATAGAAGATGAACATGGTCAGCTCCTACGTTATATTGGCATCTTTTCTGATGTGACTCAAACTAAGCAACAACAAGAAAAGTTACAATTAATGGCACACTATGATGTGCTCACCGAATTACCCAATCGCGCCTTATTTGTTGACCGTTTTTCACAAGCGATGGCTCATAGTCAACGTAGCGGTTCTCAACTTGCAGTGTGTTTTCTTGATTTAGATAATTTCAAACCCATTAATGATAACTTTGGTCATAAAGTTGGCGACCAATTACTTATTGAAGTTGCCAAGCGTATTAGCTCGACCATTCGAGCAGAAGATACCGTGTCTCGCCAAGGTGGTGATGAGTTTGCCTTATTATTAGGTGATATTGAGTCCGCGTCACAATGTGATGAATTATTAAAACGCCTACATTCTGTGCTCGCCCAACCTTATTTAATTGATGGTAGCTCTGTCAATATTTCAGCATCAAGCGGAGCAACAATCTATCCTACTGATAATGCCGATCTTGATACCTTATTACGCCATGCCGATCAGGCAATGTATCAGGCTAAACAAGCAGGAAAAAACCATCACTTATTATTTAATGTCCAACAAGATAAACAAATAATTCAACAACACCTGCGCTTAGATGAAATCGAGCACGCCTTAAATAATAATGAATTCACCTTATATTACCAGCCCAAAGTTAATATGATTACAGGCCATGTATTTGGCGTTGAAGCATTGATTCGATGGTGTCACCCAGAAAGAGGCCTGATTCCACCTCTCGATTTCTTACCTATTATTGAAGATACTGAATTAGAAATCCATGTCGGTAACTGGGTCATCAAACAAGCACTTAATCAACTAGAACAATGGCAACAAGACGATATTCAACTAGAGCTTAGTATCAATATAGCCTCTCATCATTTACAGTCAGAACACTTTATTGCCGAACTAGATACTGCTTTAGCTCAACACCCAGCTATTAATTCTCAGTGTTTACAATTGGAGATATTAGAAAGTAGTGCATTAGGTGATCTCAGCACAGTGAGCAGTATTATAAAAAACTGTCAAAACATCTTAGGTGTTCATGTCGCTTTAGATGATTTTGGCACCGGTTATTCGTCATTAACACATTTGCGTAACTTATCAGCCACCACCATAAAAATTGATCAAAGTTTTGTCCGGGACATGCTCGATGATCCAAGTGACTATGCCATTATTGATGGTGTTATAGGCCTTGCTAATGCCTTTAGACGAGCGGTTATTGCTGAAGGAGTCGAATCAACCAATCATGGTTTATTATTAATGATTATGGGCTGTGAACAGGCACAAGGTTATTGTATTGCCAAACCCATGCCAGCAGATGAAGTGTCTAAATGGTTACATGATTACCAGCCTAATCAAGCATGGCTAGACTATGGCAAGCAGCAGCTGTCAATTAAAGAGAATAAAATAAAACTATTTAGACTGGTCACCCAGCATTGGCTAAATCGTTTTATAGATAATGTTCAATCGCCAACGGATACAATTGAAACCTGGCCAATTATGAAGGGGCAGAACGACCATTGTGGCCAATGGCTGCAACGTGAAAAACAGGAAAAGATATTTGGTACTGAGGGCTTAAACCGGCTTGACTCAGCACATTCCGAGTTTCATTATCAAGCCCTAGAAGTTCAGCTTAAATACCATAATGGCGACATAGAGTCAGCTAGAAGTGGTTTAGTCGACCTGCAAACAGCCTACGACAAGATGAGTAATGTTTTAGGTATGTGTGAATAAGCTAAATTCTAGCCTGTGAATAGCACATTTCTGTGACTCACTTTTTTACACCTTCAACTATTATTGATCGCATATCAAATAATATCGTAGCTGATAGTGTTCTTTTGTTATTGCTGCCGGGGTAAGCTGCGAAGGTAAGAAATAATTCGACTGGCTTCTTTTACCGGCATATCATTAAATATAGGCATGGTGCTGTCATCTTCTCCACTGCCGTCAATAATTTTATGTCTTATCTGTAAATTCAATAGCGCTGTATCCCTATTAGAAGGAACCCCCAGTAAAATACTGCCGGTACCGCCGGGCGCATGACAGTCCGCACAATGGTCTTCAAATAATTCTTTATTTGTTATGTCACTCGCATGATTGTGATTATCTCGGCTACAGCCTGATAATACAATGAGTAGTACGCTAGTTATTATCAATAACGGTTTCATCAAACTTTTCCTCTCACTCTTGACCATCCATCAAAACAATACATCTTTAGTCATATTATTCACCTATTATAAAAGAATATCATCCACGTAGACCTTTTAATTAGTCCTGCAAAATACGATCTATAGGCATTGGCCGACCCAAAGCGTAGCCCTGGGCATAATCGACACCTATTGCACGCAGTTCCTCTGCTACCTGCTCATTCTCAACAAACTCGGCAATAGTTTCCAAGCCCATCACATGACCAATATCATTAATAGATTTCACCATTTCATAATCAATTGGATCATCAAGCATATCTTTGACAAACATACCGTCTATTTTTAAGGCATCAACTTTTAAGTTTTTTAAGTAGGCAAATGAAGACAAGCCACTACCAAAATCATCCAAAGCAAAACGGCAACCAAATTCAGATAATGTCTTCATAAAAAAGGTGGCATCACGTAGGTTTGCTATTGCTGCGGTTTCAGTAATCTCAAACTTAATTTTCTCAACCGGGACCGTCCCACGTTGAAATTCTCTAATAATAAAGCCGAGCATAGCTTCATCACCCAGTGATTGGCCAGAGAGATTGATCGATATGGTATTGATATGATTAAGCTGTGCGGCATGATGAGTAATCCACTTCAAGGTATTTTCAATCACCCAGCGATCAATACGTGTTGCAGAATTATAACGTTCAGCTGCGGGCAAAAATGCACCTGGAGGCACCACCATATTGCTAGCCATTCTCAATCGTAATAACACTTCGTAACTCATTCCTGAATCTACATTTTGCAACGGCACTATGGGCTGGCAATACAGTTCAAAACGGTCTTCATCAAGCGCCTTATTAATCTCGGCACTCCATTGGATTTCACCTTTGCGTTGCTGTAAACGTTGACTGTCTTCCGTATAGACTTCAACGCGGTTACGACCCGCATCTTTAGCAGCATAACAGGCACCGTCAACCCGACTTAGTGCTTCAGTACGATCTCGAATATGTAAATCGATCACGGTCATGCCGATACTAACACCAATGGTAAACGTATGCTCCTCCCAGTGAAAACGGAAATCCGCAAGTAGTTCAATTATTTTCTGACACGTATCATAGGCTTGTTCGATACTACAGTGCTCCATCAATAAGGCAAACTCATCGCCGCCTAATCTGGCCAAAGTATCTCGTTGTCTGACATTGGCTAGTAATAAATCGCCTATTTGTCGCAATAATTCATCACCTGCAACATGGCCACAGGTGTCATTGACTATTTTGAATTGATCTAAATCCATAAAACATAAGGCATGTTCATTTAATTCAACTTTAGCTGATTCAATAACTCGCTCAAGACGAGCTTCAAATTCACGCCGATTAATCAAGCCCGTCAATAAATCATGGCTCGCTTGATAGCTCTTTTCCTCATTTAACTTTTTCGCTTGCGTCACATCTTCTTGTGTAGCAATAAAATGAGTCACTTGATGATGGTCATCAAATAAGGGACAGATATGTTCTCTTGACCAATAAAGTTCGCCACCTTTTTTACGATTGTGCATTTCTCCCCGCCATTCCTTACCTGATTGAATATCTTTCCATAAAGATTCGTAGAGTGCTTCTGGCATTAAACCTGATTTGAGCATAGTCGGTTTTAATCCTAATACTTCCTCTGATCGGTAGCCTGTGATCTCGGTAAATTTAGGGTTAATATATTCAAAAATACCTTCCGCATCTGTAATACTAATGGCATTAGGATTATGTTTTACGGCAAGTGATAATTTTTCCAACTCCAACTGATACTTCTTCCGTTTGGTAATATCATGGGCAATGCCTTCAACCCCAATAATATCGCCTGCTTCATTAAACATCGGGGTTTCATTAATATTTAATGTTCGAATACTGCCAGTAGAATCAACTATTTCCACTTCATAATTGGAGGTCTCCCCTGCGAGCGTTTTCTCGGTGAAACCTTCTACGCTGCGATTGATGGAGCTATCCGGCATATAGGTCGCATAATGCTTGAGAAAATCCGCTTGGCTATAACCTAGGATAGTGGTGACCGATGGACTGATATAGTCAAAGATGCCATCAAGGCCATGGCTGAATAATAGGTACTCGTCTTGAATATTCTCAACTAAACCTCGATATTTTGATTCACTTTTTTTCAATAACTGAGTTGCTTTGACTATTTCGCCAGTTTGTTCGTCAACCTGCAAACGAATTTGTTCCACACGACCACTCATCGCCATTAACCAGGCACCAATTAAACTTAATAACATTAGCGACACCGTTATCATCCAGAAAAAGCCCCAAGATGAAGATGCTTGTACAAAATCTGCTGACGGTCGATAAATAAACTGCCACTGATCTGAACCAAATTCAAACTCATGCTTAAAAACTAAATCTACATTTAAAATATCTGTCACAGCCTGTTTTTTTCTAGTATCAAACAATACTTTGTCTTCTGCGATATCGATGACGGTAATATCTAGCCATTTTCTTATATCCGATGAAAGTAATCGTTCAAATAAGGCTTTATATTGATAAACATGACCCACGCCACCCACAACAACCCCGTTGTCTATAAGAGGCAATACTTTAATAATGCGTTCCTCAGCCGTAGCATCTATATCAATAAGGTAGGGTTTGAATAACTGTGGCTGAGCCGTTACAAATAAGGCGTCACACTTTTTTCTATTGTTTGATGAGCAGAAATCAACGCCAATAAAACCATTCGTGTGTTCTAATAACGGGATATGCTGTGCGGGTATTTGACTCTGTTTTATAACTAAGTATTCAGACTGCTGACCAGCAATAACAAACTGCTGTATTTTATTATCCAGCACCATAATCGGCCGACCCAATTGCTGCTCATAGGCGACTCGATCTTTATCTAATACTCTATCAGCCCAAAATGTAGCGTAGATGTCAGCTTTATTTTCCAATGACGCCGTCACAAACTGCTTAAACTCATCATTGTTTACATCACCACTATATTGGTGAAAAGCACTTAAGTTTCTCAGTAATAATTCATAATTGTCCAATTCCCCCACCACGGTAGTATGAGCAATATCACTATAGTTTCTAAATCGTTCTGTTATCTGCAATCGTTCCTTATCTCGCACACTATGAAGCGTAATGACTAATACAATAAACATCAGTAGCATGGGTACCGCCACACTGTATAAGCGAGAGCGCCATATAGGGCGTGGCTTGGCAAACAAAATCAAGCCTATCGGGGTGAAGATAACCACTCCTAATGCACCACCAATCCACCAGATAATGAGTGAACTCAACCATGTCGTACTATCTAAGACTCCTAGCATTAAATCAACAGCAACGGTCAATGCCGCCGGGAAAAACGAAGATACAATGCCGGCCAAAATAAAAAATTTAACGATGCTCAGTTCAGCTGTTAATACTGAAGGCCAAACCTTAAACTTTTCTAATAAATAGCGCGCTAACCAGGCATAAAACATAGCCTGCGTACCAATCAGTAGACAGACAGCAACGGAGGTAAGGTCATTAAGGCCGATTAAATCGATGGCAACAAGTAAGTCGCCTAAAAACACCCCGGGTAATAAGCGATAACCCCATATTAAAACAGCCGCCAAGGCAATACCTGCTGGCGCCCAGAGTGGTGTAGCACCACTCGGAGGAAGAGCGAGAGTCAATGTGAATTGACCTGCTATAAAATAAATGATCGCAAGCAAAACATTCGCTACGATGGTATTTCTGAGTATATTCATTCCCTATTCTTCATTTCCTATTCAATTTTTCCATAAAAAGACGATTAACTTTAGCTCAAAACGAAGATAACAGGTATGATCGACGAACCTACTATATCATGTGAATTCAATGTTTTTTATTCGTTTTTTATTCTTATCCAGCTTATTTACCTTCGCCAATATTAGTCATGCCTCTGACCTATTCGATTGGACCAGTACTAATATTCAAGTACTCACCGGCGGCACTTATGAATTCGGTCCAGAAAGACGCAACTCCATCACTATAGAACATGCCAATGGTTGGGCTTATGGTGATAATTTTGCCTTTATCGATATTATTAACCGCCACGATATAGGCACGGAGTTGTATGGTGAATTTTATCCTCGTCTCAGTTGGTCTAAAATAACAGGCAAAAAGCCTGCCATAAGCATGTTCAAAGATTTCTCTCTGGTCGCGGGCATTAACTTAGCTAACCAGCCTAAAAGAGATCCATTTAAAGCCTACCTATTAGGTGGCGGTATTCAGTTTAATGTTCCTAAAATGGACTTTTTCCAAATTGATGTATTTGCTTTTAGGTCAGAGGAGACACACTCTACGGGAATTCAAATATCCCCCGTATGGAGTGTGCCTTTTCAAATAGGTTCATTACACTTTAAATTCAAAGGTTTTGCTGACTGGCAAAGTGCAAAAGCAAGCGGTGGCGCAAGCTACTTGCTCGCTCAGCCGCAACTATTATTAGATGTCGGTCAATTAGCGGGGCATGCTGATCACGTGTATGCAGGCATCGAATACGCTTACTGGCACAATAAATTCGGTGTTAAAGGTGTCACTGAAAAAGTGACTCAAGCTATGTTAATGATTACATTCTAAATTTAGATGGAATTTAAATGACTAAAAGAGCTGTATTATTAGCCAATCTCGGATCACCCGATGAAGCTGATGTTGCATCCGTTCGCCGTTATCTCAATCAGTTTTTGATGGATCCTTATGTGATCCAACTTCCTTGGTTACTGCGCCGACTTATTGTCAGTTTATTTGTATTACCTAAGCGACCGAAGGCCTCAGCAGCAGCCTATAAAAGTGTGTGGTTAGATGAAGGTTCGCCATTAGTTGTTTTATCTGAACACTTAAAACAAGCCTTACAAGCACAGCTTGAACAGCCTGTCGCTATGGCAATGCGCTATGGCAAGCCAAATATAGAGAGTCAAATTTTGGCACTGTGTGAACAAGATGATCTGCAAGAAATTCTCTTTATTCCTTTATATCCTCATTATGCAGAAAGTACGGTCACGACCTCCATTGAACAAGCAAAGACCATTATCCATAAACATCAACTCGATATTAACTTAAAAGTGATTGCCCCTTTTTACCAACAAAAAGACTATATTGATGCCTTAGTGCAGTCGGCAAAACCATTTCTTGACCAGCCTTTTGATCACCTAGTATTCAGTTATCATGGTCTGCCAGAATCGCATATTACTAAGCTTGATAAATCAGCTTCGCATTGTTTACAACAAAGTGATTGTTGCCAAGTTGAAAGTGACTGCCATCAAAGCTGTTATCGCCATCAAGTATTTCGCACTACCGAGTGTTTTGTCGACAAAGCAGGTCTACAAGCTGAGCAATACTCTATCGCTTTTCAATCGCGTCTTGGCAGAGCGAAATGGTTGGGGCCAAATACGGAAGATAAATTACGCCAACTGGCACAATCTGGAGCAAAAAACATACTGGTTATTTGCCCTGCATTTGTCACAGATTGCTTAGAAACACTGGAAGAAATTGCCATTCGAGGACAACACGTATTTAGTGAAGCAGGCGGAGAAAAGCTGACACTTATTCCTTGTTTGAATGATCAGCCTGAGTGGGTTGATGTATTAACATCATGGTGTAAGTCAGAACAGTAAGTTCAAACAGCTGCGTACTCTATACGCGACCTAATAAAGGCTGGCGTACGACTTGGCTGGTATATTCACCGCCTGGACCATATGAGCTAGGATTAACATCACGACCACGTAAAATACTCATCGCTTTTTGCAAGTATTGGCGGTTCACATTGACAATGCCACCGTTAATTTGATTATGCTCACGACAGGCTTCAGCGACTTTTCTTAATGAGTCTAAGGTCTTATTAAGCACGCGCGCATCTTGTTCTGTTTGATTCTCAATGAAGGCTTCTAAACCTTCTTTACCAGAAGAAAAGCCCACAGATTGCAATACGGCTTCACGTTGTCGACCAAATTGTTCTAGCTGAACCACAAGCGGTTGTTTTTTAGCAGACATCTCATTCATAAGATCGGCATTGGACTCAGTCAATGCATCTCGTTCACTTTTTAACATCGCTAACAGCTGTGATGCCGTTTCTTGTTCTGCGACAAGAATACTATGTAATTGTTGTAGTGATGTCATAGCCATGATATTTACCTAACGAAGTTGAGACTCAAAATTAATCATATTCTGTGCAAGTTCAGTTGCATCCACCTGATAAGAACCATCGGCGATAGCAGCACGTAGTGCCTCCACACGATCGTTATTAACAACGGGGGCATCAGCTACTGTTTGTTGCAAAGACTGGAGTTGTGTTGCCGTGTCCGTCAGACTAACTTTATCTGTAGGCACGGTACTCGTTGGTACTGCCGCTGCTTTGTCGCCATCACGATTTTCACGTGCATTGCTAACATTACGGGTAGAATTTAATCCCGGCTGCCCAGCAGTTTTTAGATTGTTTATTTCTGACATAACCATGTCCTTATTTAGAGTCTGACCAGTATAGCGGACAGATTCTTAGAAACTTGAGCTAATAATGCTCTTTTGTTCATTTTATTTTCAATAGCCCACATTACATTATTACCTTAACAATTCCAGGGCCATCAACCACCCCTTCTACCACTCGTTTAGAAGAGCTATTTTTGACTCGAACTCTTTGTCCTAAACCAGCATCTGACAAGGCGGTACCACTCATTCTCACTTCCATTTTACCTGCTACAGCCACCAGCATAATATGTTCACCACGGCGAACCACTTTTTGGGCTTGCACACTGCTAGGTTTAAGCACGGTACCAAGCGCAACGGAGTATTTTAACTGTTGCCCCACAAGTTGGCGAATGTTATCCATATAGCCTTGGCGCAATGAACCAATATCTTTTTGCTGCAGTTTAACATCTGCCGCAGTAATCACTTGATTAGCTGATAGTGGTTTAACAGCCACAACAACGGCTTTTAACACTTTTACTTTAACTGGCACATAAACCGTCCAAGCGACGGGTGAGCTGCATTTCACACCAATGGTCTGATTGCCAATGCCTGTACCCGCGACATTATTAAATACATCTAAACGTGTATCACATGCCTGTAATCGTAAACGTTGATCTAATGTGCCCATCGCGATTTGAGGATTATCAAAATTCTCCTGCGCCTGTGTTAAGGCATATTCAAAAGCGACTTGCTCTATATTATCAAGTGCGTGTAGTGTATCTGCATGTACATTAAATGAAACTAAAATACAGCACAGTAATCTTAGTTTATTTTTCCAGTAATATTTCATATCATTATCCTAGGTCGGCACAAATGTCATTATTCTGACGTTTTGACTGACTTATATTGAATTTAATAGAAGAAAAGCAATTACTATGCCCATTTCATATCATGGTTCTTTTTAGCTAATAGTAATTCAAGATTTAATGGTGTTAACCGATATAATGACTATTCAAACAGGAGCAAACTAATGGCAGGTATGATGGATGGTATCGACCAACGAACCCAACTCGTAGGTCAAAATCGCTTAGAGATGTTGCTATTTAGGTTAGGTACAAAACAAAAGTTTGGTATTAATGTTTTTAAAGTAAGAGAAGCCATACCCTGCCCTAAGCTGACTAAAATACCTAATTCGCACTCAGTGATCCGTGGTGTAGCTCATATTCGTGGTGAAACCATTAGTATTTTTGATTTAGCTATGGGCATTGGTGGTCGCCCGGTCGAAGACCTAAGTAAAAGTTTTGTCATTATTACCGAATATAACCGTTCCATCCAAGGTTTTTTAGTCAGCCATATTGAACGCATCGTTAATACTACTTGGGCTGATATTTTGCCTCCGCCTACTGCCACAGGACGCAATAACTATATGACCGCTATCACTCGCATTGATGATGAAATCATTGAGGTGATTGATGTTGAAAAAGTGATGGCCGAAGTGACTGGCGGTGATGAATCCGTCTCTGCTGAGTTAGTGGATGATTATTCCGGTCAAAATGCTGAGCAACGTCCACATATTCTTGTTGCAGATGATTCTAGTGTTGCTCGTAATCAAGTTAAACGTACCATGGAACAAATTGGTATTGATACCACTATTGTCAGAGATGGTAAAGAAGCCTTAGACCAACTTAAAGCCTGGGCTGATGAGGGTATCGATGTAACAAAACATATCTCCCTGTTAGTATCTGATATAGAAATGCCTGAGATGGACGGCTATACACTGACAATAGAAATTCGCAAAGATCCCCGTCTAGCCGGCATTAAAATCCTCTTACATTCCTCGATGAGTGGCACATTCAATAATAATATGGTGGATAAAGTGGGTGCAGATAAATTCATTCCTAAATTCTCGCCAGATGATCTGGCCACAACAGTGCAGGAAATGATCGAACAGTGGAAAACGGAACAGACTTAGATTAACAACATCTGCTCCTTCATTAAAGATAAACCACTTCATTATTCATGTAGTGGTTTTTTTATGTCATAAAAGTGAAAATCAACAACAATAGTTATTAAGTAAACAGCCTTATTACAGGCAAAAATAAACCCTAGTTATCAAAGATAACTAGGGTTTATTTGTAACGCTATTGACCTATTAGAGAATGATTACTGACCAAAGCCTGTCACGTCAGCAGGCATGGGAATCACTTTATCACTCTTAGTGACCATATCTTGTTCAGAACGCATTAAGTTAGTGCCCACAAAACCACCAAAACGATATACCCAAGAATCAAACTGCTTATTTAATGTTGCAATCTCTTCTGTTACTTGCTCAGCTGTTTTTAGTACGTTTAAAGCCTGAATATCTTTAGGTGCTGCACCAGACGCAGATTCCGTAGCACGAAGTATTGAATAATACATGCCATCATCAGCATTAAAAGAGGTTTCAGTAATAATTTTTAGACCATCAAAGGTGAGAAACTCAGCGGTGACCACTTCAGAATCACCACGGTCAAAATCACTCTCAGGCAATACATCTTCCATTTTTAATTGATTTAGACTACCGGCAATATCGTAACCCAACTGAGCATATTTAAACACAGTTTTATCTAACTCTTCAGGGGTACCAAACTTATCTTTTTTGCCTAGACTGATAAGCGTCGCTGTATCGCCATTAGGCTGGATAATATTGACTTGAGCAATACGTTCACGAGCAATATTAATTACTTCACTTTTAATCCAGTTCAACATTAACGGATTAATATTAAGGTAACCTTCAGCTAACCAAGCACGGTTTTCACCGGCACGACGAACATAAAACTGTCTTGCTCCACCTGTTTGCCCTAGTTCACGTTCACGGCCAAGAATAAGACCTGCAACAGACTCCTGCCCTTGTAACATAGTGATATGGACAGACTCGCCGCCTTCGTCCATGCCTTCTAAGCCTAACAACATCAGTTGTTCTTGTTTATCTGTTTTACGTTCTAAAATCTTCGCTTCTGATATATCAATCAAAGCACGTTTAACCAGATTAAAGTCAGCAGGAAAATTCCAACGTTCTTTAATAAACCAGTCTTCACCTTGTTTATATAAGGTGAATTCTTCCTGTGAACTTTTAACACTGATCGTATCAACAGCACTTAATTGTTCAAACAGTTCAGGGAACAATAAACCTTCATCGTCCTGACTATCATTAGGGCGCTGAATCGTGATTAACATTAATAACACCATCACCGTAGTGATAATGAATAAAACCGTCAGGCTATTTAATTTTTTCATCATATTTACAAACCTATTTCGAGGGTTATTAAAACCCCTGTATTACTGCGTGCGGCCTTTTGTACGTTTACGAACACGTAACCAGCCGGTAATGATTGCTAACAATGCCACGATGAATGGTACCAGACCAATATTAAAGAATTTTAGCTGTGTATCCAGCGTATCAATATCCTTACGCAAATCACTTTGCACATCACGAAGTTGCTGCTGTGTTTTGTGTTTCATGGTGCGAAGATCAGCAATCTCTTGCTTCTGTTCGGTGTTAAGAATTTCTTCACCACTACCACTACGCTCAACTTGCATTCGAGCAATACTTTGCTCTGTTTCTTTCAAGATCTTTTGCAATTCACGCTCTTTAGTTCGATACAATTTTTCAGACTCACGTTGTAACTCTAAAACACGATCAAATGGACGCGAAAAACCAGAACGTGAACGAACACTAATTAAGCCATTAGTTCCTGACATTTCATCAATTGAATTGATCAAGAAATCAATATTATTTGATGTGCTAAACGCAATTTGTTCACCATAGAAATCTTGTAATTGCACCCAGAAACGATCTTGCAACATATCCACATCGGCAATCGCAATAACATCGATAGCGCGTTTAGATTCAGCCACATGGCCTTTCACTTGTTTCAGTTTACCGTCATCCCCTTTTACACCATCTGGAAAGGCTGATTTAACATCACCATTCACATGTATTGCAATTGGGTAACTTAATGTACCAGCTGCATATTTAGTTAATAAGGCTCTTGGGTCATTACGGAACTGAACCACTCGCTTATCAACCAACATCGCTTCATCACTCGATGAGAACAAGGGTGTAAATTGAGTGCCAACACCTTCAACAACTTTAAAATAACCGGCTGTGGCTACTTCAATTTTCTTCAGATTACTGGTGATTGCTTGTTCACTATTTAACTGATCTGCTGGCAGCCCCTGCCATAAAACATAATCAATCGGTTGATTACCGGTACGTGCACCAAAGTCTACTTTAATCGCTGTTTTACGATCTGCAACCACATCGGCCGCCGCACGCTCAAACCCCCACGCCTTAAACAAGGCTGGCATATTTGAACTACGAGATTGTAGTTTTGCAGCCATCGGGTTATCAGGATCTTTTTCTGGGATATCGCTTTCAGAATAGGGATCAACAAAACTAATTAATTTACCACCACGCAATACATACTGATCAATGGCATACAGTGTGCTGTCTTCAAGCTCTTTTGGATGAACTAGCATTAATACATCAATACTTGATGGGATACGCTTAATATCTTTAGGCAATACCGATACATTATAGAGTTGACGTAATTCCGCCATAAATGCCCACGGTTTAGCGCCATCATCTGAAGGTGCCTCCCCTTTTAATGGGTCATATTCTTCACCATTAACTTCTAATGAACTCATCACACCCACTGATTTTCTGTCGGCACTCGATAGTTTATAAATCAGCTTGGTTAAGTCATATTCAAGTACATCTTCTTTTTCAGGTTGGAAAAATGGAATGCTTTCCAGACCATCCAGCAAATTACTACCTGCTAAACCAAAATAAAGAGGATCTGAATCACCATCAATCGGCACACCTTGTAGGCCATATTGCTTCGCTCGTTGTTCATTATCCGAGAAAGGTTCTGGATTCACGATAATCAAACGAATCATGCCATTAGACGCACGTTGATACTCTTCTAATAACTCTTGCACTCGTTGAGCGTAAGATTTAATGCTTGGCAGCTCTTGAGCTACCTGCTCAGAAAAATAAAGTCTCAGTGTCAGTTGCTCGTTCAACGACTCAATAATGTTCATTGAACCCGCAGACAAGGTATAAAGGTTATCTTCAGTCAAATCAACACGTGCTGACTTCAAATTACCATTGGTAACAATATTAAATGACAAAAATAAAATAACAGCCAGTACTAAACCAGCGGTCGATAATAGTTGTTTACTCATTTAGCAATAACTCCTAATCGGCCTTACGGGCATTAACAACAATGGCATTAGCAAATAACCATACCAAAATAACTGATGCAAAATACAACATATCTCGCATATCAATCACACCCTTAGAAATAGCATCAAAATGCGTTAAGAAGCTAAATGAGCTGATTGCATCTACAAGCGCAATAGGTGCCCAACTGCTAAAGAAATCAAGCACGATACCGTAACCGCTCAAGACAAAAATAAGGCTGACAATCAAACTTAATACAAAGGCAATTACTTGATTTTTTGTTGTTGCAGATACACATGCACCAATGGCTAAGAAACCACCAGCCATCAATAAACTACCTAAAAATCCAGCGAAAATAACACCATTATCTGGTGAGCCTAAATAATTCACGGTTATCCACAAAGGAAAATTCAATAATAAGGCGAGGCCAGTGAAAGCCCATGCCGCTAGAAACTTTCCTAACACCGCTTCAAATACGGATACAGGCAAAGTCATTAATAATTCAATTGAACCACTTTTGCGTTCTTCCGACCATAAACGCATCGAAATCGCCGGGATCAGCAATACATAGATCCACGGGTGAATTGAGAAAAATGGATATAAATCAGCTTCACCACGTTCGAAGAAATTACCCACGAAAAACGTCGAAAAGCCGGTTAATAATAGAAAACTAATAATAAATACATAAGCGACTGGCGTTGCAAAATAGCCATTGAGCTCACGCTTCATAATAAACCAGATATTTTTCAAATTCATTTCAGGCCACCCAGTGAACTATTCGTTGTAATGGTTCGGAATACTTCATCCAAACGACCGTGTTCAGCATAAAGCGAATCTACTTGCCAATTATTATCACGAATTGCTTGTGATAATTCAGCCGTAATTTGTTGCCCTTGTTGCGGATAGACACGGAAACCTCGATCACCAGGTAAGCTTTCAATTTCTCGGACAAATTGCAGTGAGCTTAAAAATGCTGACAAGCTATCATCATCTACCTCAACAACCGAAACACACACCGCATTATGATAACGAGACATAGCTTCAAGCTCATGTGGCGTACCATCAAACTGGATTTGACCATTGGCAATCAATACATTGCGATGACACAAGGCATGTACTTCTTCCAAAATATGCGTAGAAATAATGATCGCTTTATCGTGTGCCATATCATTAATCAAGGTGCGCACTTCATGTTTTTGGTTTGGATCTAAACCATCGGTTGGTTCATCCAAAATCAATACAGGTGGATTGTGCAAAATCGCTTGCGATAAACCCACGCGACGTTTGTAACCTTTAGATAAAGTTTCAATGGGCTGATACATGACATGCTTAATTTGCGCACGTTCTGCGGCAGAGTCAACAGCCATTTGTTTTTCTTTACCAGACAAGCCACGAATATCAGCAATAAACTTAAGGAAACCATCTGGTGTCATATCAGCATACGCTGGCGCACCTTCCGGTAGATAACCCAAGCTCGCTTTTACAGCGATAGGATCTTTAAGCACATCATGACCACATACACGCACAGTACCGCGTGTAGGCGTCAAAAATCCTGTCACCATTTTCATGGTTGTTGATTTACCCGCACCATTTGGCCCTAGAAAACCTAGAACCTCACCTTTTCTTACTGAAAATGACACGCCATCTACGGCTTTAATCTCACCAAAATGCTTGGCTAAATTGTCGATCTCAATTCTCAATGACATACAAAAGCGTCCTCCGCCTTATCAATTTTTTTTGCAAACCCGACATTATTCTGGTGATGGCCACTACAAGTCAAGTTTGTTTTATTTATCCTGACTAAATTGTTATTGCCTTCCCCCCATTAAGAGCATAATCTGTTCATCTACCTCTCTATGTTTAAGGCAACTATATCAGCATGGCATTTACACAATTTATTCAAAACGGCAAAGACTTTGGCTGGTCCATTATCGACAGCCTGCAAGATCCTGATGCCAGAAAAAACACCGTCAAATTTGTCAGTCTAATCGTGATGTTTATCATTATTTTATTATTACTGGTCATGTTGTGGTGGGATCGCTCGCCGGCAAACTTTGAGCCTTTTGATCACGCCAAACAAGTCGCGACACAAAAACAACAACATGTTGTCACTGGTTATACCTCTACCGTAACACTAATAGAACTCACTAATGCCTTACTTAATAAGTCAGGTGGTTATCTTAGTAATGATGTTATCCCGCCATCAATATGGATGGACAATATTCCTAACTGGGAGTTCGGCGTATTAGTACAAATTCGTGACTACTCGCGCGCCTTACGAAATGATATTAGCCGTTCACAGTCACAATCATTAGAAGATGCCGATTTAGCCATTGCAGAACCGCAATTTAATTTTAATTCTGAGTCATGGTTATTCCCGCCGACAGAGCGTGAATATCGCAAAGGTGTTGTCGCCTTGGAATCTTATCTAAGTCGTTTAAGCAACGTCGAACAAAATGATGCTCAATTTTATGCGCGCGCCGATAATCTTGCTGACTGGCTGGCCATTGTCGAAAAACGCTTAGGTAGTTTGTCACAACGCCTTAGTGCCAGTGTGGGACAGATCCGTATCAATACAGATTTAGCCGGCGATCCTAATGCCAACCAATCAACACCTAGTCCAGCAGAATTAATCACCAAAACACCTTGGACAAAAATTGATGATGTGTTTTATGAAACCCGTGGTTCGGCATGGGCATTGATCCACCTTTTAAAAGCAGCAGAACATGACTTTGCCGATATTTTACAAAAGAAAAATGCCTTAATAAGTTTGCGTCAAATTATCCGTGAATTAGAAGCGAGTCAAGAAGCAGTCTGGAGCCCAGTTATATTGAATGGTAGCGGCTTTGGTCTTCTCGCTAATCACTCTTTAGTAATGGCTTCTTACATCTCTCGTGCCAATGCGGCCATCATTGATTTGCGATCATTACTCGATCAGGGTTAGAATTATCTTACCCTAAAGGGATTTATAAATAATAAAGGATTATTATCATGAATAAATTGACACTTTCTGTGCTCATTGCTTCTGTTTTTTTCATCTCAGCTTGTGATCAAGCCAATGATATTTCTCAAAACGTTGAAGCGCTAGATCAAAGCGTAACAACAATTGGCACTGACAATACTGAAGGTGCGGCTGAACAGCTACTTCAGACCATAGAGTCTAGCCCACTTACAGTTGAAACAGTGACTGAACAATCACCAGCGATCATGGACCAACAAAGTTTAAACGAGATCGATGAAAAAGCCCGAGCAATAGTGACCCAAGCACTTAAAGAAGCAGAAGCTGAAAATACTCAGTGATACAAGCTCAACAACGATAGTTCACTACTCAAGCGACTTTTGTCATCATTCTATATATATGGCATCAGGGTAAAATAACTGCTGGTCACCTTTTTTAAAGCCGGCAATAATGGCTTGCCCTTGTTCACTAGTGACAAAATCGATGTATTGTGTGGCCAAGTCATAATTCACATGACTATGTTTAGCTGGGTTTACCGCCATCACATGATAGGGATTATGTAAGGCTTTCACACCGGCAAACGTCACCACTAAACTCATTTTATCTGCATAGGCAATCTGAGTGCCGCGATCAGTTAAGGCATAAGCTTGTTTTTCATCTGCTATTTTCAAAACGGCCCCCATACCTTGGCCCGCTTGAATATACCAGCTTCCCTCTGGTGTAACCTTAGACTCTGACCATAACTGTTTTTCTTTTTTATGGGTACCAGAATCATCACCGCGAGATATAAAGTCGGCTTTGGCTTGGGCAATCAGTTTGAACGCTTGAGTAGCAGAACGTGCTTGGGCAATTTGTGCTGGATCACTTTGAGGGCCAACAATCACAAAGTCGTTGTACATCACTGATTGGCGGTCAATAAAATCACCCCGCTTGACATAGTGCTTTTCAGCCGCAGGAGCATGAACAAATACCACATCCACATCACCATTAGCACCAATCTTTAAAGCCTTGCCCGTTCCTACTGCAATCACATCGACTTTGACGTCGTATTTTTCCTCAAATACGGGATGCAAAACAGCCAATAGTCCTGAGTTATCGGTACTAGTGGTGGTTGATAATTTCAAATGTTCAACAGCAAATACAGCTGTTGTACTAACACATAATAAGGCCATCATGGCCCATTGATACAATCTCATCATTTTTTCTCTTTATGATTAATCGAGTATATAAAAAATAACTACAGCTCTCTAATCCAATGACCCGACTTACCCCCTGCTTTCTCCAGCAAACGGATATCTGTCATGATCATGCCGCGGTCAACGGCTTTACACATATCGTAAATAGTTAATAAGGCCATTTGCACCGCAGTTAACGCTTCCATTTCAACTCCGGTCTGGCCACTTGTTTCAACTTGAGCTCGACATTGTACAGCCACATCATCGTCTAAAATTTTAAAATCCACAGTCACTTTGGTCAATGCCAGTGGATGACATAAGGGAATTAAATCAGAGGTTCGTTTTGCCGCCATAATACCTGCAATGCGTGCAATACCAAGTACATCACCCTTTTTATGATTGCCCTGCGTAATTAAATCAAGGGTATTGTCTAACATGATGATCTGGCCTTCAGCCACTGCAACACGCTTGGTAATGGATTTATCACCCACATCAACCATATGTGCTTCACCCGCTTGATTAAAATGTGTTAAATCTGACATGTCGGCTAATCCTTTTAAATGATATCCTGTTAATTTTGAACTAAGTGAATTAAACAAGCAATGAGTATTCAAGTTAAATTCTTTGCCAGCCTACGTGAAAAAATGGGCATCAGTGAAACTAAAATAGATACCGTCGCTACAGCCGGTGAAGTATGGGATATAAGCACTAATAATGCCGAACGACCATTGAATGTTTTAGTGGCCATTAACCTTGAATATGCCCAATATGATAGCCACGTTAGCGATGGTGATGAAGTGGCCTTTTTCCCACCAGTGACAGGCGGCTAATATGAGCACACATATTTTAGCCTATCCTTTTGATCCTTTTCACTCGATTATTGAACATCAGCGACAGTCTGAACTAGACAAACAATTTGGTGCCACCGCCACGTTTATCGGCACAATGCGCGATTTTAATGATCAAGCCGATGTCTCCAGTATGGTGTTAGAACACTATCCTGAAATGACCCAAAATTATTTAGATAAACTGGAACAACAAGCACGACAACGTTGGGATTTATTAGACTGTCTTATTATTCACCGTGTCGGCCGAATCAACCCTGCTAATCCCATAGTCTTGATCGCCTGTTGGTCAGCACACCGTCGTGCTGCACTCGATGCCTGTAATTGGCTAATTGAAGAACTCAAACATAATGCCCCATTGTGGAAAAAAGAAAGCAGGCCAGAGGGTGATCGCTGGGTAGAAAAAAATACCGACGGTTTTTAATTAGGTCACAGGCAAGTTTAAGAAAAACTAAATGTGATATTTTCATCCACTTTAAATACTTGCACTCCTTTTGTCGGTGCATAACTCTCCTTGCTTGCTGACCATGAGGCTAGTTTATGGACATTTTTCGATGGTAAACCATTACTCACTAACCAACGGCTTACTTTGTCGGCTCTTTTTGACGCTAAGTAATTATTGCCTTTTGCACTTTTGCCATGAGAGTGACCAACCACAAGGTAATGAGACTGAGTATCCAAAGTCGATTTAATCGTCGCTAACTCGGTATTCAAATCAGAGTCAATCACGCTAGACTCATTACGAAAACTTACTTGAAATGAAGCGGTGTTTATTTCCTTTTCTGGCACAGCAAGCACATCACAAGCAACCATGACTTCCTTGACCACCACCACTTGTTCTGTTTTATGTTCACAGACAGATTGGGCGGGCAGTGTGTCGATGGCTGAATATTCAGCTGGAGCAGCTAATAAATCTCGATAGATGATTCTCGGGTTTGCTTCTGGTTCAGGTTTGGTCTGATTAAATAGACAACCTGAAACAGCAAGTGATAACAGCATAATGCTGGCTAACTTTACCATTGAATTAATAGGGTTCACTGCTCTACACTCCCAAAAGATATTAATTTATTTGTAGTATCAACAATTAAAAGCTGGTCATCTTGTAATAACTCCAACAAGGCTTTTTCAATCGTTAATAACTTGCCACTAGGTAAATAATTCGGCAATTTAGCTCTCGCAATCATAATTGCCTCAGTGGGTGCACTAAGTGCATATTGAATTTGATAACCATGCGCTTCAATAAAATATTGAGCAGCTTGATGAACTGAATTTATGCCCTCTGGTAAATTAAATCTCACCTGTAATTTCAGTGGATTTTCAATGGCACTCGCTTGGCCCGACACGGCCAAAATGAATAATAAGAAAAATGTTTTACATGAAAACTTCATCAAAATTTAACCCCACTACAATAAGAAAACCAATCACTGTTGTGATGGTGTATGAAAAACGATAAGGCACTTTTCTCGCCTTAATGGGCTTTATACCAAAACGAAAAAATGCCGGCCAATAGGCCACCGCAACGGTCACTAAAAAACAAGGAACGGCAATATTCACCCCTGATAACAGGCCATATTTCAATAATAAGATCAGCCATGTCATCGAAAAGAACATGATCGGCATCACCATCATACTTTGCGATTGGGCCACCGACAAAGATGTAAATATCGCCTGAGTTGGTTGTGTTAAACGATAGGCTACAAACATGGCAGCACCACACAGTGTAATCATTAACAGTGGTAGCTGCAGAATTGAGATAAGTACAAAAATCGACAACAGTTTTGCTAAGGGCAGCATCACCTGCACTATAGAGACTGATGGAATAACATCAGTCTCAAGATCAAGTTCTGCATTGCTGTAATCAGTTGACATATTTTGCACTTATTTTTTCCCAAGGATAGATATACAACTCTTCCTCAATGAAGATTCTGGCATTGGTGCCCGGATTAATAGTAATGGTCGGCACTAATGACAAATACTTATCCACAATAGAACCACCAATCTCACGTGATGTATTACCAACATCTCCTGCATAAGAGCCTTCACTATCAATCGTTGAACTATCTCTAGAGCTATCATTTGCTACCAGAACATAGGCAGCCACACCCAAGAACTGGGCTAACAAATGACGATTCACTTCATCTTTAACCGCTGCAATACCCTCTCGATCAAGACCAGCTTGTTTTGAAAAATCTATTTTTTTACCATCAGGTAAAACCATATAATTAATCATATAACCCATTCGAGCTTGAATAGGTTCATTTATATTACTTATTTTCAAACTCGTACAAGAGGCAAGTGACCCTTTTGGAATCAATACATAATTTTTTGTTGCATCGTAGACATCTTGTGTCACGCGTAAACGGAAAGGTCCGACATAATCACTCATCACCTTTTGGTCATAACTAGCGCGAATCATAGTGCCTATTGGCAATAAGTGTTGCCCCGGTAAAGGTTGTTCATTTTCCAGTGTTGACACTGCCTGACCAGCGAGTGAATTCTTCTGAGTGTCTGCCATACCTGACATACCTGCTAAAATATCTGAGTTGATATCTTCTCCCGCAGCAAGTTTAGCCAACTGTCCTCTTGCCCGTTTAATCATTGCATCAGCATAAGATAATTTCACTGCTGCAGGCGCACTGACTGGCGGTGGACTATTAGACCTCACCATAGCATCAATATCAAAGTCATCTGCTTTTTCTGTCTGTTGTCTAACACCGCTTGAGGCTACATTAGCTACTTGAGGGAACTTCAAAGTCAGCTGATAATCATCGTAACGAGAGGCTCTAATAAGATCCCGCTCTTTTTTCTGCCACTTACTCAGCTCAGCTTCTACCATCATTAATGGTTTTGGTTTTGGTTCTGGCTCAGCTTTCTCCTTTGCAGCCTGTTTTAACTCCGCAACGACCTGTTCGTAACTTTTACTAACATTTGCCTGTAATTCATCAATCTTCCTTGCATTATCCATTCGTTCATTAAAGGCATCATTTCGCGCTTCAGGACTACTTTGCACACCAATAACCGTTCTATTATCTCCCATATCTTCAATAGTAGTTCCTGTCCGGAATACAGCATTAATTGTCACTAAAATTAACATCAAACACATCACCGCTAATACTACAACTTGTGCTTTTTTAGAGTGTGTAGCTTGTGTTTCTTCAATATTCTGTTCATTTTCTTCTATAGCCATTAGAGGTACCCGCCTTAGAAACTGAGATTATCTTGACGTTTAATCTGAACTTTAGCATCCTCATTTCTTAGTAGAAATTCGGGGAATAAACCAGAAATCGTGTACAAATTAGAATGGCCATCAAAGCTATAATCGATCGCCTCTTCTTTGCCATCGATTTCAGCGGTAATCTGCATAATGCCTTTATTAGAGTTTTTCAATCTGACATAGGTAAAACGGCCATCATCCCAAACATCAGTAATATTCTTCTTGCCTAAAAAGCCACTACCACCATTCCATGTGTAACGGGTATAAATAGACGTTTTATATTTATGCACACCATCAACAACTCTAGAATCCAGTTGTTCTCTCTCCGCAATAAGCTGACTTTGATGCTGAATCTTCATTGCAGATTGTTTTAACTTCAATGTTGACACTTGATAGGCTAAATCAGAGTTTTGTCGCTCAACATCTGTTTTCCAGCCCTGTTTCAGTCCGCTTACACTCATCGAATCTTGCACAATACGAATACAGGTATCAGCCCCTGTTTTCACCCTATCGATAATAAAATCATAACTATTATTACTAGTGGTAATCGCAGTGACGGTTGTTCTACCGCCTTCTTGATTACCAAAGTTTTTTGGTTTCACAAATAAATGAATATTTTCACCATCGACATCCCATAACTGAGGGTTGCCTGGCACCGGAAAGCCTTGAATTGGCTCGGGCAAGATAATATGGGTTCGCTGATGTAATGATGATTTAACACTATAAACTTGATAGGGCTGCCACTGAATTTCTCGGCATGCCGAAACTGCATTTGCCTGCACAGGTGCCACATAAGCCAGTGACAATAAGGCTAATAAACTTATGCCTTGTAATTGTTCTTTTTTCATTATTAACATCCTTGTTATTTTTTCTCGATTACTTACTTATCAGATTCGTCATCAAACTCTTGGTAGGCGAGTATTTCCATACCAATGGGGTTTTTATGCAGCCAATCCATGCCGCCCTCTTTTTGTGATCTATTTTTAATTTCATCTTGACTCATCAATCGCCAGTCAATACGAACAATGCGCTTATCTTTTGTTGTTTCAATGTCTGACTCAAATGCATTTTTCCTATCTACAAATACATTACTCCTGTACAAGCCACCTTCAACGTCACCAAAACTAGCGGCATCAGAGTCAAAATGATCAACAATATTGACCTTATAACGTATATTGACACAGTTACCACACTCCATCACATCCACTGCTTTTTGCGGTGCATTAAAGCCATTCATAGCGACAAAGTCAGCCGACAATTCATCAGACATAAACAAGTTGACATAACCATAGTCAAACCGTATAGACTCTTTCACTTCACTATAACGACGTTCTGTCCATTGAATGAGTAGTGAATCTATCGTAGCGGGTAAAACTTCTAATGCCTTATCACTATCATGAAATTCAATATCCCATAAGCCATTTTTATACATTTTCACCCATGCCACATCATGTTTATTTACTTGTTTATTAGACAAATTGACATAGGCCAACATCAAGAAAACCAGTGCAATCAATAAGATCACCGAGGCCAAAAACCAGCGTGTTCTATCAACACTCAACGCGGCCTCACGCACAATCTTACGTAAAGCAATCTCTGACATCTGCTGATGGCTCACACTATCAGGGACGATATTATCTTTGAGAGTTAAAATTCCATTTTTTTCCACTATTCTGTCCCTAGTTATCTTGATAAAAGTATTATTTATTTTTTCCCTAACGATGCTACTGCAGCAGCACCGCCGCCAGCCATTACAGCAGCTGACCTAACTGCACCTCCAAAACCACCAACTCCACCTGCCAGCGCGGTTGCAAAGCCACCGGTAGAAAGGATGGCCAAAATGGATACCAGCATTAAAGCTAAGAAACCAGCCACATTTTCAAACCCATTAACGGCCATCGTAATAGTCGGTATAGTTGCCGTATCCATTAACAATGCCTCGGTACCTAAACCAAAATAGGTGACAAAAAGTATGCAGACCAATGCTGTATTAACGCGAATCACTACAGCATAAAATAAAAAACCTATCATGAATTTTAACCAACCATCAAATAGAGGAGCCAAACGCTCTATTAACATAAAAGGTATAAAAAACCAGCCTATTAATTTAGCTAAAGCAAAACCCCAAATAGACCAAGCAATACCTATAAATGTAACTAAACTAAGGACCCACATGGTCATATTAACTACGACTAAAATCATCATGCCAATAAGAGATGTCGCAAGTGCAGTACCAATACCAGTCACGAAACTTGTCATGCTGACACTATTTAATGAAGTGAATGTTAATTTAGCCATCATCGCAGACATAAATTCAGGTGCAAAAAAAGGACTTGTATTACCTAAAACCTCCATCTGAATCACATCTCCCAAATCTTGCGACCATTGTAGTAAACCAGAGGTAAGTACACCGTAAAAACTCATTAATATTTGCACTATGGCTATCAGCATAATCACGCTAAATACATCTGGTAAATTGGCAACATCAAAGGCATATCCAGCAACGACTAAAGTCAAGCGATAAGTAGCAAAAGTGATAAATTCTGCGTTGACAAATTTGCCTGCATTGCTTTCACTGGCCAATAGGTTATTCACATGACTAGCGATACTTTTGAGAAATTCAGTGAACACTGTATGTGTTTGTGATATATCACCATGATCAGTCATTGCAGTTGCCGCAGTTGCATCCGTGAGGAAAAATAAATAATACAGGCCGACTAAGAGCGAAAAACAGATCGCCAAGCCATTAGCTGGTCGCATTTTTTTTCTCTTTAAGGTGTTAATTATTTCCACAATAGCGTCCCTTTATTGTTGCCACCGACTGAGGCATCGATAGAGTCAAACTTAGTTTACTTAACTTCATGATTCTATCGGCCCATGTGTCCCAGAGCAGCCTTTCTATAGACCTACCGAAGACAATGCAGCACTTTTTCCACTATACTTTCGTGATTTAACCAATGTCATCCTATCGATTTCTTGTTTAAGTGATTGACTGGCTGCAGCCGCCCGCCTCATTGATTCTGACTCACGGTTCCTATCTTCTCTTGCCTTCATTGCAAGTAAAAGCTGATTTTGTTCAATTAAAACGACGTTTGACCAAAAGGTAGCTTGTGCTGTTGCCAGCTCTGACGTGGAACCTAAGTTCCTGCCGAGCTCAATAAGTCCTACACGCTTTTCTGCAAACCTCTTAATTAGTTTTTCATCTTCAGTTGTCTGCTTCTGTTGATCTATATACTTGGCGGCAATCGCAGTCGATACTGAATTTTTCTCTTGAAATTCAGCATCGTTTCCCAGTCCAGATTTAACATAAGCATTCTTCATCTGAACAGAGTCTTCTAAACCCATACCAACTTGTTTCAGTAGAACCCTCATGTCATCACTATTGGGATCAACCTCTGCTAACAAGCCTAAATAACTATCAATAGTCTCTGTTTTCAGATCAGCAGCAGTTAATACACCAGGGGTATCTAATTTAGTTGTATTCTCTAACC
>ENA-OSET01001045-OSET01001045.1-sediment-metagenome-genome-assembly--contig:-NODE-1045-length-29777-cov-12.117374_pt1 | contig 29777 bp, 27 predicted proteins | sample MGYA00237882_ERZ534229 | MGnify/ENA primary metagenome ERZ534229 (study PRJEB26408, sample SAMN06266212) | sediment metagenome | isolation source: Hudson Canyon methane seep mesocosm | place... | reverse complement strand
CGTGAGACAAAAACAGAGCCATTCTTTTGGCTTGCAATGATAACCATGTTGATATTGGTTTTAGCACAATTTTATACTGCATGGGGAGTGAGAAAAGCACATGAATAAATCATTACATATAGCACATTGGTTGTTAGTGGCTGTTGCAATTGTGAGTTTACTGGCAGCAGCTCAAGCTGGACTATCAATAATGCAGACAAAGAAGATTAATACGTTTATTGCTAACCCAGCTGAAGCGGAACAAATTCCAGAGCATCTAAAAGCTCAGTTTTCACAAGCTTATAGTGAAGCGGAAAAAGGCCAATCAGTTGAAGCCTTAGAACGCTTAACAACCGTATTAGCAACAAATGATAGTGAACTTGAAGCTGCGGCTTACTTTAATCGAGGTAATATTCATTTGCGTGATGCACAAGCATTAGTCGCAAGTGATACTGGACGAATTGCATTAGTCGGTTTGGCAAAACAAGATTATCGTACCGCGTTATTATTAGATTCATCACTTTGGGATGCACGTTATAACTTAGAACTTGCTCTGTTAATGGTGCCAGAAGAAGCAGCTAATAATAAACCTTATAGCAAAAGAAAAGGCTCAGAGAGCGTTGTGGTTAAAGCGGTTGGTTTTAGAGTAGACCTACCATGAAACTTTCATATCAATCTCGTATAGCTGCCTCAGCATTTCTTATGCTGTTAGTGATTGTTTTGATTATGTCAGCGCTGTGGTTTCCGCGTACAGATCGTACTATAAAAGTAATGGACTTAATGTTCGTGCTTGATATCACTCAAAGTATGGATGTGACAGATGTTGAGATAGGGGGGGAAACGGTCACTCGTCTAGCTTGGGCTAAAGAATATACAAGGCAAACATTACAAGCACTGCCATGTGGTTCACATGTTGGTCTTGCGGCATTTAGTGAGTCGCGTAGCTTAATATTAATCAACCCTGTTGAAATATGTTCAAGCTATAACGATCTGACTCAAATGTTATCTAAGATTGATGGATCTATTGCATGGGCATTATCAAGTGAAGTATCAAAAGCAGTATTTGGGGCAATCGATCAAGCTAAATTGATGGATCCTAGTCCAGACTTGGTTTTTATTACTGATGGTCACGAAGCGCCGCCTTTACACGCAACGCTTTTTCCTAAGTATAAAAAGAAATTAGATAATATTTCTGGTGTGTTTGTTGGTGTTGGGGGTGAGGACTTATTACCTATTCCTAAACATAAGTTTGATGGTACTGCAGATGGTTTCTGGAAACAAAATGAAGTGTTACATGAAGATGTTTATGCGTCACTTCGTAGTGAATCTCAAGAAGTCCGTGATGCTCGACCTAAAAATGAGCATTTATCATCACAGAAACAGTCTCATTTAGAAAACCTAGCAACGATGTTAGATTTTGATTATGTGATTTCACCATCTAAATCAAATGCAGTTATTAATGCACTACAAAACAAAGTTAAAACACGCGATCAAGTTGTTAGTTACGATTGGGCGCCATGGTTTGCTGCAATTGCATTATTTATGTTGATACTACTGTATTTACCTTTTAGACTCATTCGAGACTAAAAATTTAAAAATCGTGGTCAATGGTTTTACACCATCGTCCGCTTTGTCATTGCCATGAAAATGGCAATCTATGAGATGTGTAATTAGCTACTATCCTTGGATCCCCGCTTTTGCGGGGATGACGTGCTTATTAAAAACACGACTGTTTTATGCCTAGAACAATGTGTCTTATCTTTGTGCTGAATTCTGCATCTTCACGTAGTTTGGGTATATACTTTTCTCCATGATGAAGATTGATATATCCATAGCAGACCAGACCTGCACTGTAATTAAAGATGGCAAAGCGCTATTTAAATCAGCTGTATCGACAGCACTTAATGGCGTTGGTGAACAGAAGAATAGTGGCTGTACACCTCGAGGATTACATCAAATCCGTGCCTGTATCGGCTCGAATCAAGCTGAAAATACCGTTTTTATTGGCCGTAGACCGACAGGTGAGCTATATACGCCTGAACTTGGTATGGCGTTTCCTGAGCGAGATTGGATCTTAACGCGAATTTTATGGCTGAGTGGTCTTGAATTGGGTAAAAATAGATTGGCAAATGTTGATACAATGCAACGCTATATTTACATTCATGGATGTCCTGATAGCTTACCTATGGGCAAGCCGCTATCACATGGGTGTATTCGACTGCATAATAAGGATTTAATGACTCTATTTAATCTGGTTGTTCCCGGAACTAGAGTGATGATCCATGAATAAGGGTATGACTTATGACATTAGGCCCAATAATGGTCGACTTAGTTGGCTTGGAGTTAAGTGAAGTAGAACGAGATATTTTGCAGCATCCACTTGTTGGTGGTGTCATCTTATTTAGTCGTAATTATGAATCACCTGAACAAGTCACTGCACTTACTGAAAGTATCCGAGCATTACGCGATCCTCATTTATTGATCTCAGTTGATCATGAAGGTGGCCGTGTACAGCGCTTCAGACAAGGGTTTACTCGCTTACCACCGATTGGCGCTTTGGGTAAACACTTTATGCAGCATCCAGAATTAACCCGACAACGTGCAGAGAAAACGGGCTGGTTAATGGCTGCTGAACTTCGTGCTGTGGGTGTTGATTTTAGTTTCGCCCCGGTTTTAGATCTTGATTATGGTGTCAGTGAAATCATTGGTGATCGTTCTTTTCATCGCGATCCAGAAGCCGTGGCCTCCATGGCTCATGCCTATATTCAAGGTATGAAAAGAGCAAAAATGTCAGCGGTAGGTAAACACTTCCCTGGCCATGGTGCGGTTGAAGTGGATTCTCACTTAGGTTTGCCTGTTGATAGTCGTCATTTCGAAGATATGATTCAGGCCGATATTTTACCTTTTAGTCGACTATGCCAAACTGAGTTAGCAGGTATTATGCCTGCCCATATTGTCTATGAACAAAGTGATAGTTTACCGGCAGGTTTTTCTCCTTTTTGGATCAAAGAAGTATTACGTGATCGCTTAGGTTTTCAAGGTGCTGTGCTGAGTGATGATTTGAGCATGGAAGGGGCCGCTATTATCGGTGATCCTTTGGCACGAGCAGAGGCGGCATTAGAGGCCGGCTGTGACATGGTGCTGGTGTGTAATAAACCTGAAAGTGCGGTGCAAGTGATTGATGGGCTCAAGCTAGTGAATGATCCTCTACGCCATATGCGTTTGATTCGTTTGCATGGGCGTCATGCAATGAATCGTGATGATTTGTTTGCTAGTGCAGAATGGAAAGAGGCGGCTAAAACAGTGTTAAGTTATGCGCCTGATCCTGAATTGGAGTTGAATTTAGTATGAGAACGTTGATAAATGCCTGTTTGATGGCCTTTTTTTTATTGTTTGCCATTACCGCAGTACAAGCAGAACCTCAGGACAATAATACTGTTGTGGTGATGGAAGTACCGGAGTCACTGAGTAATCCTCGTCAAACGATGAAGACATTTATCATCGCGATGGAAGCGGTTAATCAAGGGAAAAAGCAAGATATTGATGCTGCGGTTTCTACCTTAGATTTATCAGCGGTTAGTGAACTTATTTGGGACTCTAAAGGCAAAGAGTTAGCCCATACCTTATCTTCGGTTATCGAACGAAGTAAAAAAGTGGTGTTAAGCTCGATTGCAATCAAACCCAAAAATGACATTTATGTCTTTGGTCATTATTCTCAGGGCCAAGTTGAAATCATAAAACACGCTGATGGTCGCTGGTTATTCAGTCAACAGACGATGGCAGCATTACCAGCGATATTAGAAGGTTTATTAGACGCACCTGCCAAACAAGGCGCTAAGAATCCTCAAGTGTCACTGCCTTTTTATATCAAAGTACGCAGCTTATTGCCTGAAATACTCAAAGGCGAGTTTTTATTAGAATATTGGCAGTGGATAGGTATTTTAATTTTCATTCTGCTCGGTATGATTGCGGATAAAGTCTTAGCTTGGTTTTTAGCGAGAAATGTCGCCCGTTGGCAGGCTAGAAAGACAGAGTATCAAGGCCTAGATAAAACCATTTTAAGACCATTAGGTTTAATGGCTATGGCGATTATTTGGTGGTTAGGTTTAGGTCTTCTGGCCTTGCCTGACACCGCACTGATTATCCTGTCTATTGCAGTGAAAATATTGGTCAGTCTCTCTGCGATTTGGAGTGCCTTCCGCTTAGTGGATGTCATTAATGTCTTATTAATGAATAAAGCCCACCGTACTGATAATAAGTTTGATGATTTATTGGTACCAATGATCAGCAAAAGTCTGAAAGTCTTTATTGTGGTGATTGGCATTATCTTTTCGGCCGATAATTTAAATGTCGATGTCACCAGTTTATTAGCTGGCCTTGGTTTAGGTGGTTTGGCTTTTGCTTTGGCAGCAAAAGATCTATTAGGAAACTTCTTTGGTTCCTTAACCGTTTTATTAGATCGTCCTTTTCATATTGGTGATTGGGTGGTTATTGGCGATGTTGAAGGTTCTGTAGAGCAAGTAGGTTTTAGAAGTACTCGCATAAGAACATTCTATAATTCACTGATTACCCTACCTAATGCCTTATTAACAACTAGTAAAATAGATAATATGGGCGCGCGCCGTTATCGTCGCATGAAAACAATGTTGGGGCTTACCTATGATACGTCGCCTGAAAAGATAGATGCTTTTTGTGAGGGAGTGCGCTCTTTAATTCAGCTGCATCCTTATATGCGTAAAGATTATTATCAGGTCTACTTTAATCAATATAATGCCGCCTCATTAGATATTTTGGTCTATGTATTTTGGCAGACACCCGATTGGAATACTGAGTTACGTGAACGGCATCGCTTTTTATTAGATATTCTGCGTTTAGCCAAACAATTAGATGTAGAATTTGCTTACCCAACACAGACTTTATATTTAAAACAAGAGTCAGAAGCGACAGCCAACACTATGCAGGCATTTCAGCCGACAATGAGTGAAGCTGATGCCTTTGCGATGGGTAAAAAAGAGGCCGAAGCCATTGTTGATAAAACACTGGGTCAAGGTGTTAAACCAGCACCAGTACGCTTTCCTAATTAACCTAATACTTTGAGCATTTAACACTTTATGTCGGAACAGTTTGTCCATTTACACCTTCATACTGACTATTCTTTAGTTGATGGTTTAGTACGTGTAAAACCCTTAATTCAAGCCGTGGCTGATGCAGGCATGCCTGCTATCGCAGTCACCGATCAACACAATCTATTTGCTGCTGTAAAGGTGTATAAAGCGGCACAACAGTCTGGTATCAAACCCATTATCGCAGCGGATATGCGTTTACGTGATCCCGATGATTCAAAAAGAACTAGTCGTTTTGTCTTATTGTGTCAGAACACGGCAGGCTATTTAAACTTATCACGTTTATTATCTCGTGCTTATAGGGAAGGGCAGCACCTTGGCGTGCCGATGCTTGATCTAGATTGGTTAGATGGCCAGACAGAAGGCTTGATTTGTTTGGCGGGTGGCCGTGAAGGTATTTTGGGGCGAAGCTTACTGAATAATCTGACTGATGACGTTGAGCAGATTACACAACACTGGCAAAGCTTGTTTCCTGATCGTTTGTATCTAGAACTTATTCGCACCGGCCGAGAAGATGAAGAACGTTATAATCAAGCGGCTCTAGATCTTGCGGTTAGCCATGATTTACCGGTGGTGGCAAGCAATGATGTACGTTTTTTACAGCCTGAACATTTTGAAGCACATGAAGCTAAAGTGTGTATTAGTGAAGGGCGTTTACTTGATGATCCAAGACGGACACGACATTATTCTGAGCAGCAGTATCTAAAAACACCGGCTCAAATGATCGCGTTATTTAGCGATATTCCTGAAGCCATTGAAAATACCATTGAGATTGCTAAACGCTGTAATGCACAGCTTACTTTAGGTGAGCATTACCTACCTGATTTTCCTGTTCCTGAAGGCATGACCATAGCTGAGTTTTTCAGCCAAGAATCTTATGAAGGCTTAGAAGAACGTTTACCTATATTGTTTCCAGATCCAGCTGTATTGGAAGAAAATCGCCAAGAATACGAAGATCGTCTGCAAATTGAATTAGACGTGATTAACGAAATGGGCTTTCCAGGCTATTTCTTAATCGTTGCCGACTTTATCAAATGGTCTAAGAATAATGAAGTACCAGTAGGACCAGGGCGGGGGTCGGGTGCGGGTTCATTAGTGGCTTATGCCTTAAAAATTACTGATATAGATCCGCTGGAATATGATTTACTATTTGAACGATTTTTGAATCCTGAACGGGTATCTTTACCCGATTTCGATATCGATTTCTGTATGGAAGGTCGAGATCGTGTTATCGAATATGTATCGCAGCACTATGGTCGTGACCATGTGTCACAAATTATCACCTACGGTACCATGGCGGCCAAAGCGGTATTGCGTGATGTAGGACGTGTATTAGGCTTCCCCTATGGCTTGGTTGATGGCTTAGCGAAGTTAGTCCCTTTTGAAATAAAAATGACCTTGACCAAGGCTTTAGAACAAGAGCCTTTATTGCAGGAACGTTACGACAAAGAAGAAGATGTTAAAACACTGATTGATCTCGCATTACAGTTAGAAGGTTTGACAAGAAATGTGGGTAAACATGCTGGTGGTGTTGTTATTGCACCAAAAGCATTAACTGAATACACACCTATTTATTGTGAAGCCAATGGCGCTAGTTTGGTATCGCAATATGATAAAGATGATGTTGAAGATGTTGGTCTAGTTAAGTTTGATTTCTTAGGTTTAAAAACATTAACCGTGATTGATTGGGCGGTTAAAAACGTTAAACAAATGCTGCCAGCAGATGAAGCGGCCAAAATTGATATTACGCAAATACCACTCGATGATAAAGCAAGTTATGACTTGTTAAAACGGGCTGAAACAACGGCGGTTTTCCAGCTTGAATCCCGTGGTATGAAAGAGCTGATTAAACGTCTGCAACCCGATACTTTTGAAGATATTGTTGCTTTGGTAGCCTTATTTCGGCCCGGACCACTGCAGTCGGGCATGGTTGATGACTTTGTAAATCGTAAACATGGACGAGCAAAAGTTGATTATCCTCATCCTGATCTTGAACCGGTATTGAAACCCACATATGGGGTTATCGTTTATCAAGAGCAAGTAATGCAAATTGCCCAAGTCCTTGCTGGCTACAGTTTGGGTGGTGCCGATATGCTACGTCGTGCCATGGGTAAGAAAAAACCTGAAGAAATGGCCAAACAACGTGAGTTGTTTTTAGATGGTGCTAAAAATCGCGATATTGATGAAAAGACGGCTGGACCTATCTTTGATTTGATGGAAAAATTTGCTGAGTATGGTTTTAATAAATCGCATTCGGCTGCGTATGCCTTAGTGGCCTATCAAACCGCTTGGTTAAAAGCGCATTATCCAGCTGCCTTTATGGCCGCGGTATTATCTGCTGATATGGATAATACCGATAAAGTGGTGGGTTTAATTGATGACTGTCGTGATCTGGGTTTAAACGTATTACCACCGGATGTAAATAGCAGTCAGATTCAATTTACGGTCGCTGATGAAAAATCAATTCGTTATGGATTGGGCGCGATTAAAGGTGTCGGTGAAGCGGCATTAGCCGGTATTGTCTCAGAACGTGCTCAAGGTGCAGAATTTTCAAGCTTATATGAGTTTTGTCAGCGTGTTGATATGAAAAAGGTCAATCGCAGAGTAATGGATTCACTGGTCAAATCAGGTGCTTTCGACTCATTAGGTGGACATAGAGCAAGTTTAGAAGCGAGTATCACCAAGGCCTTGCATATAGCGGGTCAACATCGTGACAATAGTGTTAGTGGCCAGAATGATATGTTTGGTTTATTGACGGTGGACGAAACGGAACATGTTGAAGAACCACTCTTAGCCGCACCAGAATGGTCGGAAGAGCACTTATTGATCGCCGAAAAAGAAACCTTAGGACTGTATTTAAGTGGTCATCCGATTGATCGTTATGCTGATGAATTAAGTCGCTTTATTCCTAAGAAAATAACTGACCTCGATGCACCCGAATCAAAAGGCTACCAGCGTAATGAAATATCGGTGATTACCGCGGGTTTAATTGTCGCAATTCGTACTATGAAAGGTAAAAATGGCGGCAGAATGGCTTTTATTACTCTCGATGATCAAACGGCACGATTAGAAGTTCGTGTTTTTGCTGAAGTCTATGAACAATATCAAACATTATTGCAGCCTGATAAGTTGGTGGTCATTCAGGGGAAAATTGGTCAGGATAATTTTACCGGTGGTTTAGCTGCTACAGCAGAAAGTGTGTACGATATAGCAAGAGCAAGGGAAATGTGTGGTAAAGCCTTGGTGGTTAATATTAATAGTGACCATAACGGTAATAATTGGATTGAGTCACTCCAGCAAACACTAGCCCCCTACAAAGAGGGATTGACAGCACTCGAAGTTGATTATAAAAATAGTACTGCACGAACATTGATACGATTAGGTGATGACTGGAATGTGGTGCCTAGTGATGCATTGTTAGCAGATTTAGCTGCATTACCGATGGTCAGTGCTGTTAGAATGAAATATAGCGTGCAAAGATAGGAGTTGATGTGTCGGGTAAAGATGACAAGCAGTCTCTAAAACATGATGACCCTCTTTCATTAGACGTAGTGGAGCTAATGGATACTAGCCTTGTGAAGAAAGGAAATGGTCAATTATCAAAAAAAATACAAAAAATAAAACAAGCGTGTACAGAAAAAGAATTAGCTGAACGTTTGGGCTTGCCCTTTGTTGAATTACGTAATTTTGACTTTGATGAGAGGGTGCTAGGGCTAATCCCCGCTGAATTTGCTCGTGAAAATGATGTGATACCGCTTAAGGCCGATCATACAAATTTATCGGTTGCCATTGCTAATCCATTGCAACAAGATATTTATCAAATGTTGGCATTTATCACCGGTTTAAAAGTGAATGCTTGTGTTGCGGTATTAAAAGATGTGCAATGGGCTATTCGTCAATATTATGGGGTGCAAGATGATGAGTTGGCCCTGGAAGCTATTGAGGATAATCATAATAATGAAGTGGTTGGCGAACTTGAACGTTTAGGTAGTGAGCAACCGATTGTTAGGTTAGTGAGTAATATTATTCGCGATGCCATCGACCGCCAAGCATCCGATATTCACCTTCGCCCACGTGAAAAAAATGTTGAACTTCTTTATCGCCTCAATGGCACATTAACCACCATTCGTTTTCTTAGTAAGTCATTATTGCCTGCCGTCGTCAGCCGAATAAAAATACTGGGCGGTATGAATATCGCTGAACGACGAATGCCACAAGATGGCCGTAGTTGTGTTCGTACTCGAAATAATGTGGTTGATTTACGTATTTCAATTATGCCGACAGTAGAAGGTGAAAGTGTTGTTATCCGCTTACTCAATGCTCAAGTAGGCTTGAAATCAATAGATGAGCTTGGTTTTAGTAAGCATGATGAAGAAATATTTATTGATTTAATACATAAAAATAATGGTATTTTTTTGGTTACAGGTCCAACCGGATCGGGTAAGTCGACTACTTTATATGCCGCCTTAGATGAAGTTAGAAAGCAGAATGTGAATATAATTACGGTGGAAGACCCGGTTGAATATCATATGGATGGTATTGAGCAGATCCAGATTAATCATGCCACCGGTTATACGTTTTCACGCGCCTTGAGAAATATTTTACGTCATGATCCAGATGTGATTTTAGTCGGCGAGATTCGTGATCAAGAAACGGGAAAAATTGCCGTAGAGAGTGCTTTAACGGGGCATTTAGTATTGAGTACATTGCATACTAATGATGCCGCAGGCGCTATCACACGATTAATAGAAATGGATATTGAACCGTATTTGTTAAATGGCAGTTTATTAGGCGTTTTAGCGCAGCGTTTAGTGAAGAAAAATTGTCCACACTGTTTAAAGCTAGAGCCGGTAGATAAGCTGGTTCGACAAGCATTAAAAATTCCACTTGAAGAAGCTTATTATGCTGGTGTGGGGTGTGAAAAGTGCAATCAAACGGGTATCAGTGGTCGAATTGCAGTGTATGAGATGTTACGGGTTAATGATGAGATTAAGGAATTGATTAAAGCAGAAGTATCAACGACTAAAATCCATCAGGCAGGCTTGAAAAATGGCATGGTACCTTTAACGATGAATGCCTTGTCACGCGCTAAAAATAAACAGATTTCCCTAGCTGAAGTCTATCGCATTAGATTAGAATAATAATTAATGATATTTAAAGTAAGAGGATGTAGTCAGTGGATGTAACTCCGTATTTAAAATTAATGGCAGAAAAAAAAGCCTCCGATTTGTTTTTCTGTACGGGTACAGAACCTCATCTAAAGATTGAAGGCAATATACGTCCCGTTGGTCAAGAAAAGATGAAGCCGGGTGATGTTGAGAAAATGGCTCGGGTGATGATGAGTGATGATCAACGTCTGGAATTTGAGAATACATTAGAGTGTAATTTTGCTATACCACTTAAGGATGTGGGACGTTTCAGGGTGAATATTTTCCGCCAACGTGGCGAAGTCTCGATTGTTATTCGTTATATCCAAAGCATTATTCCTCGCATCGAAGAAATGAACCTACCTGTCGCGTTAGAACATATTATTATGGAAAAACGGGGCTTAGTTTTAATTGTCGGTGCAACAGGTTCAGGTAAGTCAACAACCCTTGCTGCAATGATCGGTCATCGTAACCGTAATTCGTCATCACATATTTTAACAATAGAAGATCCCTTAGAATTTATTCATCATCATGAAAAATCGATTATCCAACAACGAGAAGTGGGTATTGATACGATGAATTATGAAAATGCGCTGAAAAATGCCCTGCGAGAAGCGCCAGATGTTATTTTGATTGGTGAAATTCGTGATATGGATACCATGAAACATGCCATTAATTATGCTGAAACAGGCCATTTATGTTTAGCTACATTACATGCTAATAATGCCAACCAGGCATTAGATCGTATTCTAAACTTCTTCCCTGAAGTATATCACCGTCAATTATTAACTGACTTATCACTTAATTTACGTTCAATTGTGTCACAACGCTTATTACGTGGTGTCGATGATAATTTGGTGCCTGCAGTAGAAGTTATGCTGAACTCACCGTATATCGCTGATTTGATCTCTAAAGGTAATGTGGGTGAGATTAAAGAAGCAATGAAAGAAAGTGCTGAAGAAGATACGATTACATTTGATCAAGCATTATTAGTTTTATACCGAAAAGGTCTTATTAGCTTAGATGAAGCGCTGCATAATGCTGACTCGAAAAATGATCTGGGTCTTGCCATCCGTATGGGAGCAGGCGAGAGTGATGAAGAGGAAGATAGCTCTGAATTAATATTAGGGTAGCGCTATAGCATAAACAAGCGTGTATAATTCGCACAAGAATTGAATTTAAGGTAACAGCAATGCAAATGAATTTCCTAGACTACGAACAACCGATCGCTGAATTAGAAGCGAAAATTGATGAGTTGCGTCATATGAGTAATGACAGTGAATTAAATATCACTGAGGAAATTCAAAAATTACAGGACAAGAGCAAAGAACTGACACAGTCAATTTTTTCATCATTGACGCCTTGGCAGACCACACAAATGGCGCGTCATCCGCAACGTCCATACACCTTAGATTATATTCATCGTATTATTACCGATTTTGAAGAATTACATGGTGATCGTGCTTATGGTGATGATGCTGCTTTAATCACCGGAATGGGCCGCCTTAATGGTCGTTCTGTGATGGTTATTGGCCATCAAAAGGGTCGTGATACTAAAGAAAAAGTGGCGCGCAACTTTGGTATGCCACGACCAGAAGGTTATCGTAAAGCATTACGAGTAATGAAAATGGCGGAACGATTTGGCCTACCCGTGGTGACCTTTATTGATACTCCGGGTGCTTATCCTGGTATTGGTGCTGAAGAGCGTGGTCAAAGTGAAGCAATTGCGCGTAACTTGTTTGAAATGTCACAACTTAAAACACCCATCATCAGCACCGTTATTGGTGAAGGTGGTTCTGGTGGTGCCTTAGCGGTTGGTGTGGCAGATCATCTGATGATGCTTCAATACAGTATCTATTCTGTTATTTCACCTGAAGGTTGTGCTTCAATTTTGTGGAAAAGTGCTGACAAAGCACCAGAAGCAGCAACCACATTAGGTGTCACTTCAGAACGTTTATTAGGTTTAGGTTTAGTCGATGAAGTGATTGCTGAACCTTTAGGTGGTGCACATCGTGATATGGATACAGTCGCGCAAAGTGTAAGAGATGCGATTGAAGCTAAACTGAATGAACTCGATAAGCTGCCTGTAGATACCTTAGTAGAGCAACGTCAGCAACGTCTACTGAGTTATGGTGAATTCGAGGGCTAAACACTTCGTGGCCTTGTTTCCACAACAGATCACTGATGAGATTGTTACATTAGCCGCTGGCAAGCGAATTTGGGTTGCCTATAGTGGTGGTGTTGATTCTCATGTGTTACTTCACCTGCTATCACAGTCTAATCAGTCAGCGCTGAAAAACCTAGCGGCTATTCATGTTGATCATGGTTTACACCCCGATTCAGCACAATGGACACAACAGTGTGCTGATACAGCCGCGGACTTAAATGTCCACTTTGTATCATTAACAGCCAATGTGACTAATATTGAGTCTTTAGGCATGGAGGCAGCAGCAAGAGAAGCGCGCTATCATGCTTTGCAACAGGCCTTAACTGCTGATGATATTCTCCTCACTGCTCAGCATCAACAAGATCAAGCAGAAACACTGTTATTACAATTGTTTCGTGGTGCTGGACCGAAAGGACTATCTGCTATGGCAGCTCAGTTTTTATTAGGTGAAACAGATACCATTCGCCCCTTACTTAATGTATCGCAGGCGGAAATTTTAGCTTATGCTCATCAGCATCACATCCAGTGGATAGATGACCCGAGTAATGTTGAAACACGCTGGAATCGAAATTATATACGCCATAAATTATGGCCCGATATTATTCAGCGTTGGCCAAGTGCCGCTCGAACCATCAGTCGTAGTGCTGAGCATTGTGCTGAAACCAGCGAATTATTAGCTGATTTGGCACAACAAGATCTCACTATACTGGGGGTAGATAAAAATAGTACATCACTGCCCATTACTGCTTTATTAACATTATCAATGGCCCGCTGTCGTAATGCATTACGACATTTTATGTTGTTGAAAAAATGCCCCTTACCTTCCAGTGTGAACTTGCAACGCATTATTGATGAAGTGTGTCTAGCCAAACAAGATGCTAAGCCCTTGGTAACTTGGTCGGGTGTTGAAATTCGACGTTATCAAGACCAACTGTATTTTATGTCACCGTTGCTAAAGCACAATAGTAAGCACATTATAAAAATAACTGGTTTTCAAAATGTGGCATTAGGTGATGGCCGATTTATTCAATGGGAAAAAAAGGTAGGCGAGGGGCTGAACTTTCCTGAAACTGCTGAAATTACACTTCGTTTTCGCCAAGGTGGCGAGCAAATTAAGCCGCAGGGTGGGGACCACCATAAGTCACTGAAACATTTATTTCAACATTGGGCTATTCCGCCATGGCAACGTGATCGAATTCCCTTGATCTTCTGTGATGATAAGTTAGTCGCAGTGATAGGCTATTGTATAAGTGATTCATATCGTGTCAATGGTGAGCAGAAGGGCTATTTACCGCAATTCAAAGACTAGATTTTGATTGAGAGAAAAGTCCATTTCTGTTATTTTATGTAGCTGATTTGAGTGCCGCTATTCTGGCCGCACCGTTTAATTTAGAACTCTCTAAAAATATGCCTAAATTTATATTTGTTACTGGTGGTGTTGTTTCGTCCTTGGGTAAAGGGATTGCTGCTGCATCATTAGCCGCTATTCTTGAAGCTCGTGGTTTGAAAGTCACGCTAGTAAAACTTGATCCTTATATCAATGTTGATCCGGGAACAATGAGCCCCTTACAACACGGTGAAGTGTTTGTAACTGACGATGGTGCCGAAACGGATCTTGACCTAGGTCATTATGAGCGTTTTATCGATTCTAAAATGACCAAGTCTAATAATCACACAACGGGTCAAATTTACGAAAATGTAATTCGTAAAGAACGTCGTGGTGAATATTTAGGCAATACAGTACAAGTTATCCCTCATATTACCGATGAAATTAAACGTTGTATTTATGAAGGTGCAGCTGATGCTGATGTAGCCTTAATTGAGATTGGTGGCACGGTAGGTGATATCGAATCACTGCCATTCTTAGAAACTATACGTCAAATGGGCACATTGCTAGGGCGTGATAATGCCTTATTTATGCATTTAACCTTAGTGCCTTACATTCCTTCAGCAGGTGAAATTAAAACCAAACCAACTCAGCATTCAGTTAAAGAATTGCGTACGATTGGTATTCAACCTGACATTTTATTATGTCGTATGGACCGGCCATTACCCGCTGCAGAACGTCGTAAAATTTCATTATTTACCAATGTGCCTGAGAAGTCAGTCATTTCAGCCGTGGATGTGGATAGCATTTATAAAATTCCAATGGAATTACATCAACAAGGTTTGGATGAGATTGTTGTTAAACAATTAAACCTAGATGCAAAACCGGCTGATTTAAGCCAGTGGCAACAAGTAGCAGATAATATTGATAACCCAACGGCGACAGTACATATTGCCATGGTGGGTAAATATATGGATTTGACTGAAGCCTATAAATCGTTATCAGAATCATTGATTCATGCTGGTATTCATACCCGTACTAAAGTGAAAGTTCACTATGTTGATTCTGAAATAATAGAACGCGATGGCCCTGCTGTCATTGCCAATATGGATGCTATTTTAGTGCCTGGTGGTTTTGGTGAGCGTGGCGTAGAAGGTATGATTCTAACGGCGAAATTTGCCCGCGAAAATAATATACCTTATTTAGGTATTTGCCTTGGTATGCAAGTCGCTGTTATTGAATATGCACGTAATAAAGCTGGACTAGAAGGTGCCTTTAGTACGGAGTTTGATAGCAAAACAGCTCATCCTATTATTGGTTTAATCACGGAATGGCAAAAAGAAGATGGCAGTGTTGAAACTCGTGACCATGATTCTGATTTAGGTGGCACAATGCGCCTAGGTAGTTACCCATGTCTATTAGATGAAGGTAGTCTTGCCCATGAGGTTTATGGTGCGACTGAAGTAATGGAACGTCACCGTCACCGTTATGAGTTTAACAATAACTATAAACAGCAATTAGAAGAGGCTGGTTTGCGTTTTTCAGGTATGTCACAAGACAAAAACTTGGTTGAATTAATCGAAATCCCTGGTCATCCATGGTTTATCGCCTGCCAAGCACATCCTGAATTCACATCAACACCACGTCATGGCCATCCATTATTTGATGGTTTTATTAATGCGGCTAAAACAAACAAAATTGCCAAAGAAAGTGGAGATAAATAATGGATTTATGCGGTAAAGAAGTCGGTGGTAAACAGCCATTATTTTTGATTGCAGGTACCTGTGTTGTTGAAAGTGAACAAATGACCATGGACGTGGCAGGAAAATTAAAAGAAGTGACTGATCGTTTAGGCATTCACTTCATTTATAAATCTTCGTTTGATAAAGCCAATAGAACATCTGTAAATAGCTACCGTGGACCTGGTATTGAAAAAGGTCTGGCTATTTTAGAAAAAGTGAAAAAAGAATACGGTATTCCTGTTCTCACCGATGTACATGAATATTCACCATTAGCTGAAGTGGCTAGTGTGGTAGATGTATTACAAACACCTGCATTTTTATGTCGTCAAACCAGTTTTATTGTTGATGTATGTAGCCAAGGTTTGCCGGTTAATATCAAAAAAGGTCAATTCCTTGCACCTTGGGATATGCAACACGTAGCCGAAAAAGCTAAATCAACGGGTAATAATCAAATTATGTTGTGTGATCGTGGTACTTCTTTTGGTTATAACACGCTGATTTCTGATATGCGTGGTTTACCTCAAATGCGTGCAATGGATTGTCCCGTTGTATTTGATGCCACTCATTCTGTGCAACAACCCGGTGGTATGGGCGGCTCTTCAGGTGGTCAACGTGAATTTGTACCTGTTTTAGCCCGTGCAGCTACGGCTGTTGGTGTTGCTGGTGTATTTATGGAAACACATCCAGAACCTGAAAAAGCATTAAGTGATGGTGCTAACTCGTGGCCTCTAGATAGAATGGAAGAGTTATTACTGACCTTGCAAGCTATCGATAGCACAGTTAAACAGCATGATTTCATTGAAGACTCGCTATTAAAATAGCACACTAGTCTGATTGCTTATCATAACAAACAACGAAACATTTTAATTATAGAGTAGACGCTTTAAAGCCGTTACTTGGAGAAAAGATTGAGTAAAATTATTAATATCATTGGTCGTGAGATTCTAGATTCTCGTGGTAACCCAACGATTGAAGCAGATGTCGTTCTTGAAAATGGTGTCATTGGACGTGCAGCAGTACCATCTGGTGCATCAACTGGCCAACGTGAAGCAGTAGAACTTCGTGATGGAGATATGTCCCGTTATTTAGGTAAAGGCGTTCTTACTGCTGTTGCTGCTGTTAATGGTGAGTTAGGTGATGCCATTGTTGGTATGGATGCTACTGAACAACAAGCCATTGATGAAAAGCTTATTGCTATTGATGGCACTGATAATAAAGGTCGTTTAGGCGCAAATGCCTTATTAGCAATATCAATGGCAGCCGCACGTGCAGCGGCTAATGATGCTGATCTACCTTTATATCGTTATTTTGGCGGCGAGTCAGCCACGACAATGCCCGTTCCGATGATGAATATCATTAATGGTGGTTCACATGCGGATAATAGTGTTGATTTCCAAGAGTTTATGATTATCCCTGTTGGCGCCTCTAGTTTTGCTGAAGCAGTACGTTATGGTGCAGAAGTATTTCATGCCTTAAAGGCTGTTTTAAAAGGCCGTGGTATGAATACGGCTGTGGGCGATGAAGGTGGCTTTGCGCCTGATTTACCTTCTAACGAATCTGCCATTGAAGTGATTCTAGAAGCGATTGCTAACGCCGGTTTTGAAGCAGGCAAAGACATTATGTTAGGTCTTGATACGGCGAGCTCAGAGTTTTTCAGTGATGGTAAATATGAACTGGCCTCAGAAGGGCGTAGCTTGAGTTCAGAGCAACTCGTTGCCTTATTTGAATCATGGGTTAATAAATACCCAATCATTAGCATCGAAGATGGTATGGATGAAAATGATTGGAATGGTTGGAAATTACTAACCGATCGTCTAGGTGACCGAGTGCAATTAGTTGGTGATGATTTGTTTGTCACCAATACCACTATTTTGGCACAAGGTATTGACAAAGAAATTGCCAATTCAATCCTAATAAAAGTAAATCAAATCGGTACCTTAACTGAAACTTTTGCTGCGATTGAGATGGCAAAAGACGCTGGTTATACCGCTGTTGTATCTCATCGTAGTGGTGAAACAGAAGATACAACGATTGCAGATTTAGCCGTGGCTACGTCTGCCGGTCAAATCAAAACAGGTTCATTATCTCGAAGTGACCGTGTTGCTAAATACAATCAACTGATTCGTATTGAATCTGAATTGGGTGAACGTGCTATATACCCAGGTTTAAAGGTTTTCAAACAGGGTTAATATGAAACCCACGATGATTTTGCTCGCTGTATTATTGTTATTGTTGCAGTACCGCTTGTGGTTTAGTCATGATGGTCTACCATCGGTGCTACATCTCCATCGTAGTGTTGAAGTACAACGCCATGATAATGCGATTTTAGAAGAACGCAATCAGGTGTTAACGGCGGAAGTGCACGATCTTAAAAGTGGTCTTGATGCATTAGAAGAACGTGCGCGGAGTGAGTTGGGCATGATCCAGTCGGGCGAGACTTTTTTTCAGATTGTCGATGAACCTAAACATGACTAAGGCAGAAGTTTGGGCTGTTGTTCCAGCCGCTGGAATAGGCTCAAGAATGCAGGCTGATCGCCCTAAGCAATATTTGCACTTAGATGGCAAAACCGTCATCGAGCAGACTTTACAGCGTGTAGCTTCACACCCAAGTATTAAGGGCATTGTTATTGCTGTGGCAGAAAATGACCCTTGGTGGTCACAGTGTTCACATGATTACGATTGCCCGATTTACATTGTGACCGGTGGTGAAGAGCGAGCAGATTCTGTATTAAATGCCTTATTACACTTAACGAAGCTAAGTAATGATGATCCTTGGGTATTAGTGCATGATGCTGCTCGGCCCTGTTTACGCCATCAAGATATTGATACCATGCTGGCGAAGCTCTCTGAGCATACTGTTGGTGGTATTTTAGGTATTCCTGTCACAGATACGGTGAAACGTAGCAATGCAGACAATGTCATTACTGAAACTGTGTCCAGACAAGGCTTATGGCGCGCATCAACACCGCAAATGTTTCATCTTCAAGCTTTAAAACAGGCATTACAGACGGCAAAACAGCAACAACAGGTCGTTACTGATGAGGCGAGTGCCATTGAGCTGGCGGGTCTTCATCCAATGATGGTGCAAGGTCATGCAGACAATATAAAAATTACCTTGCCGCAAGACCTAGCCTTGGCAAGTCTTTACTTACAGCAACAAAGAGAATCTTTATGAGAATTGGACATGGTTATGATGTGCACAAATTTTGTGATGATTCGCCACTGGTTATTGGTGGTGTCAATGTACCCCATAGCCATGGCTTAGAAGCACATTCTGATGGTGATGTTTTAATTCATGCTATCTGTGATGCCTTATTAGGGGCGGCAGGTTTATGGGATATCGGTCATCATTTTCCTGATACCAGTGATGAATTTAAAGATATTGATAGTCGAATTTTATTAAGACGAGTGGTATTAGATATCGCTAAACGTGGTTGGAAAGTGAACAATATTGATAGCACAGTGGTGGCTCAAGTACCAAAATTAGCACCGTATATTCCATTGATGCGTGAACTATTAGCCGACGATATCGACATTGATACTGATGCGATTAATATTAAAGCAACCACAACAGAAAAATTGGGTTTTGCAGGACGCAAAGAAGGTGTTGCTGCTCATGCCGTCGTTTTGTTAACAAAAAGCTGATTGAGTTGTGAAAAAATTTGATTTCACCGCTTTACCTAGAATAAGCACAACTGCAGCACAGTGTTCAGCTGATATGCGCAGTGAAACTGACTACTTTCAAGTAGATGAGCAACTTCCCTTTGAAGTGGATGGCTCGGGTGGACATGTTTGGTTAAAGATCCAAAAAAAAGGCATTAATACGGATTGGCTAGCAGGTGAATTAGCCACGTTTGCAGCTGTGCCTCAAGTGGCTATTGGTTATGCAGGCTTAAAAGACCGCCATGCGATAACCAGCCAATGGTTTAGCATTAACTTAGAAGGGCATAGTGAACCTGATTGGTCGGCATTTGAAACGGATGATATTAAAATCATCGAACAAACACGTCATGGCAAAAAATTAAAACGCGGTGTATTAGCAGGTAATCATTTTAAACTCCGATTAACTGACGTACAGGGTGACCATGAGGTGTGGTTAGACAATCTGAAAAACATTCAACAGCAAGGTGTGCCAAACTATTTTGCCGAGCAACGATTTGGTCATCAATTGGGCAACCTGTATCGAGTCGAACATTGGTTTTCAACGGGTAAAGCCCCCAAAAAACGTAATCAAAAAAGCATTTATTTATCTGCTGCACGTTCGTGGTTATTTAATCTAGTCTTAGCTGAACGGCTTCAACACAATACTTGGAATAAACCCTTACTGGGTGATGTCATGTTATTAGCAGGAACGAAAGCAAGTTCGTTCATTGTTGATGAGTTAAATGAAGATTTGAATACACGTTTAAGTGAGATGGATATACACGTCACAGGTCCATTATGGGGCCGAGGTAATGCTTCTGTACATTCTGCTAGCCTAGCCGTTGAGCAACAAGTTTTAGAGCAATGGCATGACTGGCAGCAAGGTTTGGAAAAGGCCGGTTTAAGCCAAGAGCGTCGTTCATTGCGTTTGTTTCCCCGCGATTTTAACTGGCAATTTATAGATGATAATCAACTGGAATTAGAATTTTTTCTACCTGCAGGGTGTTATGCTACTGCTGTGATGAGGGAGTTGGCGGTGATAAGCGATGCCTATCAGCGGAACTATCACAATGAAAAAGAGCTCAAACAGAATACACAATCAGCTTCTTAAGGTGGAAGTATCATGTTGAATAAATTAACTAATTGTTTACTCTTGCTGGTGTTATTACCAACACTGCTATTTGCACAAACATGGCAAGCTGAAAGTGGTGAAACACAATTAGCGGTATTGGAGTTATTTACTGCTGAAGGCTGTGGCCTATGTCCCGCCGCTGATCGTTGGGTAAAACAATTACCTGAGCAGGGTATTACAGATGAACAGTTGATCGTATTAGGTTTTCATATTGATTATTTAAATGATATAAAAGGCTGGGTTGACCGTTTTTCAAGTCCTGTATTTACTGCTCGTCAGCGCCAACAAGCACGGTTGAATTTATATCAAACAGTCTACACACCAGAGTTTGTAGTCAGTGGTGAAGTGATTCACAATTGGCAGAAGCATGTCAAAGAAGTGGTTCATGCTGTCAACGGCTTTGAGCCAGAAGCAAACATCCATTTAAATGTGACTGAGCAAAATAATGAACTTATTATTGCTAGCGAAATAGCTATTCAAGGTAATGAAAACCGCCAATACTCAAAATTGTATTTAGCGGTCAGTGAAGATGACATCATAAGTAAAGTAAAAGGTGGTGATAATGCCGGTGCCACCTTTAATCATCAGCATTTAGTGAGAACATGGTTAGGTCCCTTTGATTTGAATGACAATGGTGAAACAACACTCAGTTCAACGATTAAGATCAATGATGAATGGGATATGGAAAAAGTCAGTATTATTGCTGTGGTTCAAAACCTCGAAGATGGTTTTGTATTACAAGGTTTAAAATTAGCATTGGATAAAAAAGAAAACTAGATGGAATATTTACCACTCTTTGTCGATCTTAAAGGTCGATCATGCCTTGTTGTTGGTGGCGGCGATATCGCTGCTAGAAAGTCGGGCTTATTACGCAAAGCTCAAGCTAAAGTCACTATTGTAGCTCCTGCGCTATCAGCTACAAGCCAAGCATTGATTGATGCTGGTGAAGTGAGCTGGCTTCAAGCGAAATTTTCAGCTGAACATTTGCAAGATACTAGTTTAGTGATTGCTGCAACAGATAATGAACAGGTCAATCGTGATGTCTACCAACACGCTAAAGCACATAAGATATTAGTCAATGTGGCTGATTGTCCTGAACTGTGTGATTTTATATTACCTTCAATTCTTGATCGCTCACCGATTGTGGTAGCGGTCTCCAGTGGTGGAAAATCACCCATCTTGGCTAGACAATTAAGAGCACGTTTAGAAACGTTAATCCCCCCGACATACGGACGATTAGCAGATTTAGTCGGTCGTTATCGACAAGCTGTACAAGATAAATTACCAAAAATTTCAATGCGTCGACGCTTTTGGGAGCAGATATTACAAGGCAAGGTCGCTGACCATGTCTTGGCTGGCCGAGATGAAATCGGTGAACAAACACTGCAAGCTATTTTGGCTGAAACTCAGACCGATGATCATCAACAAGGTGAAGTTTATTTAGTCGGGGCCGGCCCCGGTGATCCTGAACTACTGACCTTTAAAGCACTACGCTTAATGCAACAAGCGGATGTGGTTTTTTATGATCGCTTGGTGAGTAAAGAAGTATTGGCTTTAGTGCGTAAAGAAGCAGAGCACGTTTATGTCGGTAAACAACGTGATTGGCATGCTGTGCGTCAAGAAGAAATCAATCAATTGTTATTACAACATGCACAGCAGGGTAAACGTGTATTAAGGCTAAAAGGCGGTGATCCTTTTATCTTTGGTCGTGGTGGTGAAGAGATTGAAACGTTAGCTGCTGAGAATATTCCTTTTCAAGTAGTGCCAGGCATTACCGCAGCTTCTGGTTGTGCCTCTTATGCCGGTATTCCACTGACACATCGTGATTATTCACAAAGTTGTACCTTTGTAACGGGGCAGCTAAAAGAAGGTGAACTAGACCTCAATTGGCCAGCCTTAGTACAACCAAGACAAACGGTTGTTGTGTATATGGGCTTGGCTGGATTGCCTGTGTTAGCACAACAATTACAACAACACGGTCTTGCCGCTGATACCCCGGCAGCCTTAGTTCAACAAGGGACTACCGAACAGCAGAAAGTCTGGGTCAGTACAATTGCTCAACTACCTGCCTTGGCAGAGCGTGAAAAGCCAGCAGCACCGACTTTGGTGATCATCGGTGACGTAGTTAAACTACAAGCCTCTTTAGCGTGGTTTTAGTTGGCTGATAACAACCAATGAGCTTGGTTTAATACAACCAATTCAGCATAATTAAACAGCGAGAGTGTGCTAAGGCATTGATCTTAATGATGCTGACATGTTGGCATTAAACATGCTCTATACATAAAGATTATAATAAACAGAGAGAAAGGTAAAACATGCAACACAAACGTAAAACGCTGGCACTAATGCTTGCAACAGCGATTATTTCAACAGCGACCTATGCTGAGGAAGATCAACTTGAATTGAGCGAGATTGAAGTGATTGGTATCACACCTTTACATGGTGTCGGTCTACCTGCCGATCAAATTGCCAGTAATATTCAATCTGCAACAGCAGCAGATATTGAAAACAGTCAAAGTCTTGATATGACTGATTTCATGAATAAAACATTAGGTAGTGTGAGTATTAATGCCGCACAGAACAACCCATTTCAACCTGATCTGCAGTTTCGTGGTTTCACAGCATCACCTTTAGTCGGTGTTTCCCAAGGTTTATCAATTTATCAAGATGGTGTGCGTATTAATGAACCATTTGGTGATTCGGTTAACTTTGAACTTATTCCTGAATCAGCTATTGCCAGCATGAACTTAATGCCGGGTTCTAATCCTGTATTTGGTTTAAATACCTTGGGTGGTGCCATTTCAATTGAGACTAAAAATGGTTTTTCTAGTCCAGGCCATAGTCTTGAAGCGTATACAGGATCGTTTGCACGTCACTCCGCAACATTAGAAAGTGGTGGTAGTGATGGTGATTTTGCCTACTATGTCACCGGTGCTTTCACTGAAGAAGATGGCTGGCGTGATCATTCACCGTCAGAAGTAAAACAGTTTTTATCTAAGTTAAGTTACCAAAATGAAGTGAGTACATTAGATTTAACGTTGACTGCAGTTGATAGTGATCTTAATGGTAATGGTCCAGCGCCTATTCAACTTGAGAATGTGGCTGGTGAAGGACGTGAATCTGTATTTACTCATCCTGATAATACTCAAAATGAACTACGCATGGCCATCTTAAACGGCTCGCATTGGATATCTGATAATGTATTGATGTCAGCGAATACCTATTTCCGTAACAATGACCGTTCAACATTTAATGGTGACGGTGCTGAGTTGGAAATGGTTGAAGGTGATGAGGACGACTTTGATATTGATGAAGCATTAATAGATAGCTTCGGTCAGCCAATCACGGGTGAATCATTAGGTTTTGGTGAAGATGATGAATTCTTATTCGCTGAAGGTGATGACGATGACGATGATGATGATGATGATGACGACGAAGAAGAAGAACTGACTTTAGCGATCAACAATACCAGTACAACAAAACAAGATAGTCATGGTGTTGGCATGCAGTTTACTTTCTTGAACGATATGTTTGCCAAAGAAAATCAACTGATTATTGGTGCGTCATATGATAAGTCTGATGTGAAGTATAAGGCACAGTCAGAAGTCGCCACATTTACTGATGACCGTGGCACCAATGGTACGGGTGTACTACTTGGCGCAGCTATTGTAAATGCACAAATTGATACGGAAAGTTTTGGTTTATTCTTCACCGATACTATCTCAGTTACGGATAAAGTTGCCTTAACTCTAGCGGGTCGTTACAACCGAACAGCGATTGATATTTCGGGAACAAGTGGTAATGGTAGCCAAGATTTGAATGAAGAAGGTGATACACATATCTTCAATCGTTTTAATCCTTCTATTGGTATTACAGTAGCGCCGAGTGAAACAGTGGGTATTTACGCAAGTTATAGCGAAGCTAATCGTGCGCCAACACCGTCAGAACTCACTTGTGCAGATAAAGAACATCCTTGTGCTTTACCTAACTCATTTTTGAGTGATCCACCGTTAGATGATGTGGTTGCGAAAACATGGGAAGGGGGGATCCGTGGTCAAATGGGTAATATTGATTGGAACCTTGGTTTATTCCATACCACTAATAAAGACGATATTATTTTCCTACCCGCTGAATCGGACGATGGTCGTATCAATTTAGGTAATTTTGACAATATTGATGAAACGCAGCGTAATGGTTTGGAATTCAGTCTTACGGGTAAAAAAGACAAACTCAACTGGTTTGCCAACTACTCTTATGTCAAGGCGACGTTTGAATCAGAGTTTGCCACAGTGAATGGAAATCATCCCGCTGCTAATGATGATAACGAAGGTGAATTTGATGTTGAAAAAGGTGATTCTATCCCAGGGATCCCACGACACACAATTAAAATCGGTGTTGATTATGCCTTCACGCAATCGTTTACAGCCGGTTTTGATGCCTCACATCATTCTGGTCAATATTACCGCGGTGATGAAGCCAATGAATCTGACAAATTAGATGGTTACAATCTAGTTAATCTGCATGGCCGTTACACGGTGAACAAACATGTTGAATTCTTTGCCAAGGTCGACAATTTATTCGATAGCGACTATGAATCATTTGGCCTATACGGCGAATCAGATGAAGCCCCAGGTTTAGATTTGGATAATAATCGCTTTGTTGGTTATGGTGCACCACGTTCAGGTTGGATTGGCGTTAAGGTATCAATGTAATTTAAGTTTGAGTTAAGCTTGCAGTGTCACTCTGTGACACTGCAAGCGAATCTATTCCATAATTCTTCCCCCATAACACAAGAGCAAAAAGATGATTAAAAAAATGATGGTATCAGGCTTATTAATGCTGACAGCGACAGCTGCTTTTGCAGCAGATAGTAATCCGCACCAATTTGAAAAATGTATGGCATCGGCATTAGAAGAACGCCCAGGCGATATTATTAAAGTGGAGTTTAAAAATGAACAAGGTGGTCATTTTTATGAGTTTGATATTAAAGGTGATGACGGTGCAGATTGGGATATCGAATGCAATGCCCATCGTGGTTTAGTGTCAGAAGTTGAGCGTGAAGTAGACAGTGCGAATCACCCATTATTCGCCGCGAAAGCAAAAATAACTGAAAAAGAGGCACGTATCACAGTTTTATCTATCTACCCCGGTACAATAACGGACGTAGAATATGAGATTGAATTTAATGGTGCAGCTTCATATGAATTTGATATTGATACAACACTCAAACAAGAAATGAAAGTCGAAGTGGATGCTGCAACAGGTGACATTGTCGAAGCCAACCGTGAAATGTGGCAAATCGGCTTAGAGTAAGTCAACCAGTTTCAAGGCCTCTCTTAAGGATAAGTCTTTAGCCTTACTCTCAACCATGGTGTCAGCAATGACACCATGGTTTTTTTTGTCACTTTTTAAGTGTTTAGCTAGCCAATAAAACGCATTGATAAGTCGATAGCACGAATATCCTTAGTTAATGCGCCAATAGAAATACGATCGACACCGGTTTCAGCAATGGACCGCAATGTCTCGAAAGTGATGCCGCCAGAGGCTTCTAGCTTTGCCTGCCCATCATTGAACTCAACCGCTTTGACTAGTGCAGGGAGTTCAAAGTTATCAAGCAGGATAATATCGGCACCCGCATTGAGTGCTTGTTCAAGCTCAGCAAAGTTTTCCACTTCGACTTCAATAGCAATGCCTGCATGCAATGATTTTGCTTGTTTTACGGCAGCTGAAATGGATCCCGCTGCATTGATATGATTTTCTTTGATTAAAATACCATCATATAAACCGACACGATGATTAAATGCACCACCACAGCGTACCGCATATTTTTGAGCTAAGCGAAATCCTGGCAGCGTTTTACGTGTATCTAAGATGTGCACGGGCAGACCGGTGACTTGTTGTACATAGAGATGTGCGACTGTCGCGGTAGCTGATAAGGTTTGCAGAAAATTCATTGCAGTGCGTTCACCAGTGAGTAGCGTTCTCGCCGAGCCATGCAGGGTACAGATAATATCGTTGGCCTGCACCTGTTCACCATCGGAGAAAGCCCAGTGAATAGTGATATTAGGATCGAGTTGGTGAAATATTTCTATCACCCAATCTTGGCCGCATAATGTTGAATTCTCACGAGTAATGATGGTCGCAGTTGCAATGGCATCAACAGGAATCAAATCCGCTGTTAAATCTTGTTGACCGACATCCTCTTCTAATGCTAATTTGACTTGAGAACTGATCAGTTGGCTTGGAATAGTATTTTCTATTGTCATCATCAATGTGTGTAAAACGAAGTTTAAAGGTAATTAGGGTAACGGGTGAGAGCGCAATTTTCTATCTTTTTAGGCTACTTTCTTAATAGTGCGCGTGATTTAGCTTCTATTATTGCGGTTATTGCTTTCTTCCAATTAGTCGTTTTACAACAGCCTATCCCCAATCTTGGCGAAATTCTCGGCGGTGTACTGCTTGTTATGCTGGGTTTAACGTTCTTTATTCGCGGTCTTGAGATGGGGCTATTTCCCATTGGTGAGAGCATGGCTTATGCCTTTGCGCGCAAAGGTAGTGTGTTTTGGTTACTGTTATTTGCTTTCTGCCTAGGCTTTGGTACTACCGTTGCTGAACCCGCCTTAATTGCCGTTGCCCAAGAAGCGGCCAGTGTGGCTGCCGTAGGTGGGGTGATTGAACATACCGATGCGGCAATGAATAGCTATGCCACAGGCCTACGTTATACCGTTGCTGTATCAGTTGGTTTTGCCATTTTATTAGGGGTGTTGCGGATCCTGAAAGGCTGGCCAATTCATTATCTGATTATTACCGGCTATGCGGGTGTGGTATTGATGACCACTATTGCACCTGCTGAAATCATAGGTATTGCATATGACTCGGGTGGTGTCACGACGTCAACCATTACTGTACCTTTAGTGACTGCACTGGGTGTTGGTTTAGCTTCTAGTATTAAAGGCCGTAATCCAATGACCGATGGTTTTGGTCTTATTGCCTTTGCTTCACTCACACCGATGATCTTTGTTATGGCCTACGGGATGATGTTCTGATGGATTTTGTATTAGCACTTGGTGCCGGTCTATTAGCTACATTAAAAGATGTGATGCCCATCGCCATTATTATTTTTGGCTTTCAACTTTTGGTGATTAGAAAATCAATTCCCCACCTTAAAAAAGTACTGTTTGGCTTCTTTTATGTACTGATTGGTTTGGTATTGTTTTTACAAGGTTTAGAACAAGCCTTATTTCCACTTGGTAAATTAATGGCTGCTCAGTTAACCGATCCAAATTTCATTTATGCTGGCATGGCTGCCATCCCGGATGTTATACATTGGGGCGATTATATGTGGGTTTATATCTTTGCTGCAGCCATTGGTTTTTCAACCACCATTGCCGAACCTTCATTATTAGCGGTGGCGATTAAAGCGGAAGAAGTATCAGGTGGTACCATCTCAGTATGGGGATTACGAATAGCCGTTGCCATAGGTGTGGCAGTAGGTATATCACTAGGAACATTTAGAATTATCACGGGAACACCATTACAGTATTACATTATGACGGGCTATGTCATTGTGATCATTCAGACCTTCTATGCGCCTAAATTAATTATCGCCTTAGCCTATGATTCTGGTGGTGTAACCACCTCAACGGTAACCGTGCCATTGGTTGCTGCATTAGGCTTAGGTTTAGCTTCTACAGTCCCTGGACGAAGCCCATTATTAGATGGTTTTGGTTTAATTGCCTTTGCCAGTTTATTCCCTATTATGAGTGTGATGGCTTATGCCCAATTAACAGAGTGGCGTGAACGTCGACATAAAATTAAAGACAGTGAGGAGAGCGAGTAATGCATTTTAAATTAATTATATGTTTTGTTGAGGATGGCAAATGTGATGATGTTGTCCATGCTGCACGAGAGGCCGGTGCAACCGGCTCAACAATTATTAATAATGCCCGAGGGGAAGGTCTCAATCAAAATAAGACTTTTTTTGGTTTAACCTTAGAAACGCAACGTGATGTGATTTTGTTTTTGGTCGAAGAGCATTTAAGTCGGCATATACTTGAGACGATTTCGGCTGCAGGTAAATTTGATGAAAAGCCGGGCACAGGAATAGCAATTCAAATAGATGTTGAAGATGCGGTGGGTATTTCACATCAGATACAAACATTACAGAATATTGTAGAGGAAGAAATTTAAATGGCACAAAGAGAAATAGTAAGAGTTCGCGATGTAATGCGACCAGAAATTGATATTGTTGATGGCATGACAACAATTACTGATGCATTGATACAAATGCAAAACATCAAAAATAAGATGTTAATTGTTAATAAACGCCATGATGATGATGAATATGGCGTGGTAAGAATGGCCGATATTGCTCATCATGTTTTAGCACAAGATAAATCACCTGATCGTGTTAATGTTTATGAGGTGATGGATAAACCAGCCATTACCGTTGATGCTTCAATGGATATTCGTTATTGTGCACGTTTATTTGAGCGTCTCAAATTATCGAGAGCTCCTGTAATGGATAGGGGCCAGTTAGTAGGCGTTGTTAGCCTGACACGTATGGTGTTACACGGAATCAGGAAGTAAATGCAGCTTGATCACGAGTCAGGTTTATTGACTGATATTATTTATCATTGTTCACCTAACCATGATGATCGACCCAATGAGCAAGACATCACCGGTATTGTTATTCACAATATCAGCTTGCCACCAGGAGAGTTTGGTGGTGGTTGGATCGATGATTTATTCCTCAATAAACTCAACCCTACTGCCCATCCTTATTTTGAGGCAATAGCCGAGGTCAGGGTATCAGCACATATATTAATCCGTCGTTCTGGCGAGATAATTCAATATGTTCCTTTTCATCAACGTGCATGGCATGCAGGTGTATCGTGTTGGGATGATCGCCAACGTTGTAATGACTTTACCATCGGTATTGAAATGGAAGGCTGTGATGAACACGACTTTGAACAAATACAATATCAACAATTAAGTGATGTTATTAAAACATTATGTAATAACTATCCTAATTTAAGTACAGACGCCGTTAAAGGACATCAGGATATTGCACCCGGTAGAAAAACAGATCCCGGTCCACATTTTGATTGGGCTTATTTAACTGGATTATTAAAAACGTAAAACACAGTCACATTCATTTGATTAGCTAAGGTCACTCGACAGACAGGTTTTGTAGCTTCGTCATTGCCATGAAAATGGCAACCCATGGGCCGTTGATAAGAAAAACCAAGGCGGCAGCCAACTTGATTTCTCAACTAGCTCCTCGCTTAAAATATGAGGGATGATGACAATCATGGTCATCTATAAAGCATGCTGGGCGAGTGCTCAATACAAACTTATAAATAATCGCTTGCATTAGTATTTTTCAAATTATTACCTCCATAAACTTTACTAAATACATTTTTTTATGTTAAGTTTCGCTTAGGAATTACGTTAAATAACACATTATTAACGTTAAATGACATGGCTTAAAAGGATTTATATGCCAACTACACAAC
>ENA-OSET01001044-OSET01001044.1-sediment-metagenome-genome-assembly--contig:-NODE-1044-length-29785-cov-4.108961_pt1 | contig 29785 bp, 21 predicted proteins | sample MGYA00237882_ERZ534229 | MGnify/ENA primary metagenome ERZ534229 (study PRJEB26408, sample SAMN06266212) | sediment metagenome | isolation source: Hudson Canyon methane seep mesocosm | place... | reverse complement strand
CCTTTTGCTGTCGTATGGACTGTCACGTCATAATCTCATTTGCGGCCCCAATCTTTATTACGCCAGTGACAAACCCTATTGTCAGTCATCAAATCGCATCAATCCCGATAAGCATCAATGCTAGGACAAGAACAAATCAAGTTCCTGTCTCCATAGACGTTATCAATACGGGCAACCGGCGGCCAGTATTTGTTTTCGCTACCCGCTGGAAATACGGCCTGGTCGCGACTGTATTTATGGTTCCAGTCGGTGGCCGTTGCCTCCATCGATGTATGCGGGGCATTTTTTAATGGATTGTCGATTTCGTCGAGCTCGCCAGATTCTACAGCGGCAATTTCGTTGCGGATGATAATCATCGCTTCGATAAATCGATCCAGCTCTTCTTTGGGTTCGCTTTCGGTCGGTTCAATCATCAATGTGCCGGGTACCGGAAAGGACATGGTCGGTGCATGGAAGCCGAAATCCATTAAGCGTTTGGCGACGTCTTCTTCGCTGATACCACTGGATTCTTTCAACGGTCGCATGTCGATAATGCACTCATGGGCGACTCGATCGTTTCTACCGGTGTATAGAACGGGATAGTGGTCGCCCAGTTTTTTCGCAATATAGTTGGCACTGAGAATTGCTACCTGCGTGGCTTTCTTTAATCCTGATTCACCCATCATCGCAATATACATCCAGGATATGGGCAATATGGAAGCGCTACCCCAGGCGGCCGACGAAACCGCGTCGTTGCCAATATCTAGTCCGTCGATGGGTTGTACCGGGTTATTGGGCAAAAACGGTGCGAGATGTTTCCCTACACCGATTGGACCGACGCCGGGGCCGCCGCCGCCATGGGGTATGCAGAACGTTTTGTGTAAATTCAAATGCGATACATCTGCGCCAAACTTACCGGGAGCGGCGATGCCCACCATGGCGTTTAAGTTAGCACCGTCGAGATAGACCTGGCCGCCGTGACGATGAATAATATCGCATATGTCGGTTATACTTTCTTCAAACACACCGTGGGTCGACGGATAGGTAATCATTATGGCGGCGAGTTCACCGGCATGCCGTTCTGCTTTAAGTTTCAGATCTTCAACATCGACATTGCCATTGCCATCGCATTCCACAATCGCAACGCGCATGCCGGCGAGGGCGGCGCTTGCCGGATTAGTGCCATGTGCAGAGCTCGGAATTAAACATAGATCGCGGTCGAAATCACCGCGACTCTCATGGTATTTTTTAATGACCAATAGTCCCGCGTATTCTCCCTGCGAACCTGCGTTAGGCTGCAGGGAGATGGCGTCGTAGCCGGTTGCTTCAATCAACATGTTTTCTAATTGCTTAAACAATGTTAGATAACCTTTGGCTTGTTCCTGTGGAGCGAATGGATGCATGTTGCCAAATTCCGGCCAGGTGACCGGCAGCATTTCTGCAGTGGCATTAAGCTTCATGGTGCAGGATCCCAGTGCAATCATTGAATGATTGAGGGCAATGTCCTTGCTTTCGAGGCGCTTCATATAACGTAACATTTCTGTTTCGCTATGATGACTGTTGAAGACAGGGTGACTTAGAAACTCGCTATGTCGCTGGTAGGAAAGCGGGATACCAAGGTTCATTTCCGGGTTCGCGCATAACGCCGTGTCAATATCGGTGACGCTGAAGTCGGGTTCTACGCCGCTAAGAACAGTCCACAGCGTAATAATTTCTTCGCTTGTCGTTGTTTCATCGAGGCTTACCGTAATACCGTTGTCGCCAATTATTCGTAGATTGATACCCGCGTTTAACGCCCGGTCTATAATTGCCTGCTGGTCATTGACAGAGAAACTCAAGGTATCAAACCAGCTGTTATTTTCTGGCGAGACGCCTATTTTCTGTAAGCCGGCGGCCAGTATATTGGTTAAGCGGTGAACTCGTGCTGCAATCGTTTTTAGGCCATCGGGTCCGTGGTAAACCGCGTAGAAGCTAGCCATAATTGCCAATAGAGCTTGAGAAGTACAAATATTACTGGTTGCCTTCTCGCGCCTTATATGTTGTTCGCGAGTCTGCATAGCCATGCGTAACGCGGGACTACCGTGTCTGTCTATGGATACCCCGATAATACGTCCGGGTGTAGATCGTTTGTACTTGTCTCTTGTCGCAAAAAAGGCCGCGTGCGGTCCACCGAAGCCCATAGGGACCCCAAAACGCTGGCTGTTACCCACAACCACATCGGCATTAAACTCTCCCGGGGGCGTTAACATCACCAGGTTTAATAAGTCTGTAGCCACTACTACCAGCGTATTCTTGCCATGGGCCAGCTCAATGAGTTCAGCAATATCAACCACTGTTCCACAGGTGCCGGGGTATTGGATCAGTGCGCCAAAGACGTCGTGACTCGTGAGTGTATCGACGGTGTCGATAATTAATTCAAAGCCATAGGTGCTTGCCCGGGTTTTCAGTACTGCTATCGTTTGCGGGTGAGTGTTACTGGCGACAAAAAATTGGTTGGAACGGTTTTTCTTGTTAACTCGTTTCAGCAATGCCATGGCTTCCGCCGCCGCCGTTCCCTCATCAAGCATTGAGGCGTTAGCAAGTTCCATGCCCGTTAAATCCATCACCATTTGCTGGTAATTCAGCAAACCTTCCAAACGACCCTGCGCGATCTCAGGCTGATAAGGCGTGTACGCTGTGTACCAGCCAGGATTTTCCAGAACGTTTCTCTGTACCACATTAGGGGTAAAAGTATTGTAATAACCCATACCAATGAAGCTTCGCATCGGCTTATTTTCACTGGCTACGACTTTCAATTGAGCTAGAGCCACCTCCTCGGAAAGGGGCTCAGCCAACGCCATGGGCTGTTCGCGCAGTATATTTGCCGGCACGGTTGAGGTGATGAGTTCATCGAGAGAATTGATCTGCAGAAGCTTTAGCATATCTGCACGTTGCTGTTCATTGGGGCCGATATGACGCTGAATAAAATCTTCGTTGTTTTCCAGTTCTTTCAAACAAACATGATGAAGCTGCATAAGGGGCGCTCTGATAGTAAATGATGAGGCGAAGGAAGTAGGTTCGGCCGTTATCAACCGATACGATCGCCTTTAATTGAGTTTTTAGTGATTAAATAGCCGCGATTCTAGCGTTCGCTTTGCTATTAGAGAAATTAATTATTATTATCTTGCTATAAATATATCTTATGGGTTGGTGGCGCGGTGTCTTGGACGTCCCGATCCGATGGTTGCGGGCATAATCTCGGGTGTAGGAAAAGTAAAAAGACGATTGGAGTGGGGGGCGCATTTAAAGAATCATTAGCAGCGTCACTTCATATAGCGAGGAAGGTTGACTGCGCAGGGTTAACGGTTTGATTGCCATCGGACGTGCTTGAACCAGAACGAATTTAGTCGATATCGATAAGGTCGACCTTCAACAGAAACACTCACGTTAATCGACATTTTTGGCCGAAGGCTGGCAAGCGCTATCAGCCCATTTTTGGACAGGGAGGATCTACTATAAAGAACTTACCGATAGATACATTAAGGTCTTTCGCTTTGGTCGCAGAAACTGGTGGCTTTACCCAGACCGCTGAACGCCTTGGTCGTACTCAGCCCGCGATTAGTCAACAGATAAAAAAATTGGAAGAGTTGATCGGGCAGCAGCTTCTGCGGCGCGAGGGCCCGCGTGCCGAGTTAACTCCAGCCGGGCGGGATTTTTTATCGTATGCTCGTCAAATTCTTACCTTAAATGACCAGGTCGTGGGGCTCTTTGAAAACCCGGGAGTCAGTGGGCGCCTGCGTTTTGGTATTCCCAGTGAATTTGCGGTGAGTCTGTTGCCCAAAATCGTGAGCCGTTTTGCTAAAGCCTACCCCAACGTTTTGCTGGAGGTTTTTTCTGATTTGAGTAGAAATTTGGTGGCTGAAGGCCAGCAAAAAAAATATGACTTGATTCTAGCGTTACAGGATCGTCCAACGCCGACAAACCCAGAACACATAAAAACCGACGAGTTGGTTTGGGTAACCAGTGGTGGGGTGCGCGCGCTGTCAGAGGAAAAAATTCCGCTGATCGCTGCCCCGGACGGTTGTATTTACCGGCAGCGCGCGCTTCGTGTATTGGGGCAGGCCAAAAGACCATGGCGCATTGTTTACACGAATCCGGATCTGACAGGAATTAAGGCGGCAATCGAAGAGGGTATGGGGATTACGGTTCTTGCCCGAAGTACAGTGCCGGAAAATTTGTCTATTATCGAGTCGTCGCCACATCTGCCGAAGTTGGGTTCTATTGGTATCAGTTTGAAGCAAATCAACAAGACAACCGGGAACGCAGAACAGGTCCTGGCCGAGTATGTGAAGATTGGTTTAACCAAGGAAAACAGATTTTAGGGCAACGTTGTTTGGTATGTTGAGCGAGGAAGGGCAAAAAGGTAGTTGATTTTCGTAAATCAACTATACTAGCTAATTCGTACGGCGTTGATTTACAGCAATTTTTTGCTTTCAGATGTTCTTTATCATAGCGCTTAAACTGGTCCGTACAGAAACGTCGCGTTAGTGCCTTCAATAGAACGGCCATTTTGAACCCATCGCGTGAAAAGTGTTTTCTGAAGGAGTCAATGAAGGATCAAAAAATTATTTCTCGTTTGGCATAGCTAGAATGAGGAATGTGAAATTGCAGATAGGGAAGTCGCTTAATTTGAGAGATGTAAAGAGTGGCGGAGAGTATGGACAACGTTGAAAAGGATACGCCTTCCCCAGGATCTGTTTCCGTTGAATTGGTTTTTGACGAAAAAACCAATTTCCTCAAAGCTATTCTGACCAACAGCGAGCAAGATCACGATATTGACTGGGCTTCCCTTCAGCAATTAGTCGTCGAGAAAGGTTTCGAATCTTTCATGGTGCCCAATAATGTTTTGCAAGGTCTGCTACGTCAGATCCAAAGTGGTAAGGCTGGAGTTGTTCCTCTCGTTGAAAAACCGGTATTTATCGACATAAGTTATATCATCGACGACGAAACGAAAACCCTCGACGCCGTTCTTAGCGAGTCAGATAACAACCCTAACATCAGTTGGGCATCGCTTCAGGAAAAAAGTAAGGAAAGTAATTGGGAGTCTTTTAACGTCACAGGAACGGTTCTACAAACGCTACTAAAGCGTGTTGAAAACAAGGAGACAGGGGTTTTCCGGATCGGGGAAATGTCCCAGTATACCGCCATTGAATTAAATTTCGATGATGAGCAAAATACCTTACTCGCCGAGTTGTCCTTAACCTACGAAAACCCGAATATATCGACAGAATCACTAACGACTCTTATTAATGAGAAAGGATTTGATCGGCTGTTTTTTGAAAACAAGGCGATTGAGCAAATACTTGAAAGAATTCGTAATAACAAAAGAGGTTCTTTCCCCCTCGCTCACAAAAAAGACGCAACAATCCTATTTTCAGTAGATGACAGTAACATGTCCGCATCGATTACAACGACTGTCGCCTACGGTGGTATGTTACTTACCCAGGTGGTTTTTGATGAAGCCTTTCTCGAGTCAAAATTGGATATTGCTTATTGTGATGTCGCTGTAAAAGAGCAGGCGCTAAATCACGAAGTGCTCGATGGGGTTCTTTTTGCTAAGGGCGTTGAGGCTGTCATCGGCGTAGACGCGGTTTTAACGCCACTCATCGACGAAGTGGTTTATTCTGCGCCAAAGGTGGATGATAAAGGCGTTGCCGATTTACTTGAGGTTAACGATTTTACCGTTGTCGATGTTGGTGAACCATTGATGCGAAAAACGCCCGCGACCGAGGGGAAATCTGGTTATAACGTGTATGGTGAAGTAGTTCCAGCTGAAGGAGGGCAGGATTTACCCTTTGCTGATCAATTCGAGGGATCCGAATTCGACCCTAACGATGAAAACTTACTGATTGCTGCGCGGAAGGGACATCCCCTTATCAAGAAAAATGCTGTAGACATCGATAAAACCTTGCATGTAAATAATGTTAATACCAGAATCGGCAACATCAATTTTGACGGATCTCTGATGGTCGATGGCGACGTGACTGCGGGTGTGGAGGTGGAAGTCACCGGTTCTATTGTGATTAAAGGGGTGGTAACCCATGCGAGCATACGCGCGGGAGGAGACATCACCATTAATGGTGGCGTGATGGGAGAAAAAGCGGAAATGAAGCAATCTTCCGACGAAGTAGTATTCGGAGGAAATTTGTCGACACATATCAGTGCGAGTGGAAAAATCTGTGCGCAGTACTTGAGTCTAACGTCAGTTGAAAGTGAGAGTGATATTGAAATTGCTGAATACTGCAGTCATTGCGATGTTAAGACCCAGTCCAAATTATTACTAGGGCAGACGCGCGGGAAGGGGCGATTAATGGGTGGAATCTATTATGCAAAGGAGGGTGTTGCAGCAAAAGTATTAGGAACCGATGCTAATATTAAGACTTATGTCAGTGTTGGTTTTCCAAAGGAGATGCAAGAAAAGTGCGATGGTTTATTGGCCGATATTCAGAGTAAGGTGAAACAGTCAAATCAACTGACAACGGTCTTGCAAGAAATTATTACAGAAGGAAAACAGTCGGCGCTGCCGCCGCTAAAAGTCGAAAAGGCAAAGAAATTAAGGCTAGCTGTCGTGTCGACCCGAGCTGCTATTGATGAAAAAAAGAATGAAGTAAAGAAACTGAAAGCTACAATGAAGATATACAAAGATACGGCCATTACTGTTAGAGCTACTCTTTATCCTAATGTGTTTGTGACAGTAAACGCAGTGGACTTTATCGTTCGTAAGGAGAGTAAGGGGGGGACGTTCATTCGTCTTGGAAATGATATTCGCTGGGAGTGAGGTGTTGCGCTCATTTATATTCTTTCGTTGTCAGCGGCAAGTAGATTACAAACAATAGATGTGGATATCGCGTATTGTCAATCTATCAAGTTCACGCAATTTCTAATCCTTTAGTTTGCTCGTTCCAGTCGGTGGAGGGGATGGCTGTGCCATTTTATTATTACGGTCAAATTAAATCTGTTGCCTTAGGTCGGTTTACTCGTACCAGACTTTATTGATGGACAGTTCTTTTTCACCATCGGGTGTAACAAATATAATATCGCTATCAACTTGTTTTCCCAGTAACGCGATTGCCAGCGGTGAGTCCATACTCAGTTTATTCAGGCTTAAGTCAAATTCGTCTGGACCTACTATTCGGTAAGTGCTCTCAACTCCTTCTTCATTCTCGACAGTTACCCAGGCGCCAAAGTAAATTTTGTCCCGATTGTCAGGAATACGATCGACTACGGTTAATTTGTCCAGTCGTCGAGTCAAAAACCCCACGCGGCTATCAATCTCACGTAATCGGCGCTTGCCATATATATAGTCGCCGTTTTCCGAGCGGTCGCCATTTTTTGCGGCTTCATGAACAACGGCAGTAACTTGTGGACGTTCAACCTTCCATAATTGATAAACTTCATCTCGCAGTGTTTTTTCACCTTCCGGAGTGATATAGAATGATCCCGGTTTTCGCGGCGGACGGTATCGACTCATAGTGACTCAGCTTATGATTTAGCGCAGGGTTGTCTTTTTTGGTTACGTTTATTGACGGGACTATTATAAACTTATAGCGATGACTATAGTCATCTATTTCCGGTGCCTAAATAGGTGGGTTCGGTGATCGATTTTCTCGCGCTCATCGGCCAGGTTGATTACTCTCATATTTTTCATTTTATAAGGATTTGGCGTGCGCTCTTTATTAACAATCATGGTTTGTGTCTTTTTAGTGTTCTCGACCGCTTTGCCAGTACAGGCGCAAAAACTGGAAGGCGTTTTACAACAGGGAGCAATGGTCGTCGGACATGTTGTACCCGGAGGGCAGGTTTTGCTCGACGGGCAGCCCATTAAGGTCAGCGACCAAGGCCTTTTTGTGCTCGGCTTTGATCGCGACGCGAAACTCGAGAGTCTATTAGTGGTGGTTGACAGTCAGGGCATATCGCGCGAGACCAAGCTGCACATCAAAAAGCGGTCCTACAATATCCAAAAAATAGAGGGTATTGCAAAAAAAATAATGAGTCCAAATCCCGAGAACGTGAAGCGGGCACGCAGTGAATCGGCGTTAGTACGTAAGGCGCGTGCTTTTTTGCTGGATCGGCTTGATTTCGCCGGACCTTTCAAATGGCCGTTAGCGGGCCCAATTACAGGTGTATACGGCAGCCAGCGAGTGTATAATGGCCAGCCTAAACGTCCTCATTACGGTGTGGATGTTGCCGCACCGACTGGCACCCCTGTTTCCACACCTGCACCAGGTCAAGTAACATTAGCCCACCAGGATATGTTTTACTCTGGAGGAACGCTAATCATCGATCACGGGCACGGTGTATCTTCTACTCTTATGCATTTAAGTAAAGTGCTGGTTAAAGTCGGTGATGAGGTAACTCCAGGAGATATCGTAGCGGAAGTTGGTGCAGGCGGTCGGGCAACTGGGCCGCATCTGGACTGGCGAATGAATTGGTTAAAAGCACGGATTGATCCCCAGCTGTTAGTCGGAGCGATGGAGGACGGTGCTGAGCACAAATAGCTGTGTCATGAGATTTTGAGTCGCACTGCTGTATTGGTTATCGCTTACTAAAAAGTGATAGCGACAACCGCGTCGAATTGGATCGGTTCATTTGAGTTAAGTTGAATTAAGTTAAATTAGATTAAAGTGAAGGTGAAGTTAAACAATGATAGACAAAAAATTATTGAGTATCCTGGTTTGTCCCGTTACCAAAGCGCCAGTGAAATATGATGAAGCCAAGCAGGAACTGATATGTAAAGCGAGTGGTCTTGCTTATCCTATCCGTGATGGAATTCCGGTCATGTTAGAAAATGAAGCTCGTCAGCTGACCGTTGAAGAAAAGCTCGATTAGCAATCAATGGATTAAATTGTCTCGGTTAAGGGTGCATCGAGTAGCCTTACCATAATTTTTATAGATATTGTCGAATACCGCTAAAGTGAAACAGGGAGCTATTCGGTGTTTTCGATGCTTTCCTATATAATCCAGTTTTTATTCCAATCCTGCGCTGAAACCAATTGCGGTTGATGCCGCAGCCCGCAAAAAAATTATTTGAGTACACGATGAAAAGTTCAGAAATCCGCGAATCGTTTTTACAATTTTTCGAGCAAAAAGATCATGCCCGGGTGGACAGTAGTTCGCTCGTACCCGGTAACGATCCCACACTGTTGTTTACAAACGCTGGAATGGTGCAATTTAAGGACGTTTTCCTTGGTGAAGATAAACGTTCATATACCCGTGCGACCAGCTCGCAACGGTGTGTTCGAGCTGGCGGTAAGCATAATGATCTGGAAAATGTCGGCTATACCGCTCGTCATCATACGTTTTTCGAAATGCTGGGTAATTTTAGTTTTGGAGATTATTTTAAGCGCGATGCGATTTCTTACGCCTGGGAGTTTCTGACATCCGAGCAGTGGTTAGGTTTGCCAGCTGACAAACTTACCGTAACCGTTTATGCGGACGATGATGAAGCCTATGATATTTGGCTCAATGAAGTGGGTGTTCCCGCCGAGCGAATTATCCGTATAGGAGACAACAAAGGCGAAAAGTATGCGTCTGACAATTTTTGGGCAATGGGCGATACAGGCCCTTGTGGTCCTTGCAGTGAAATATTTTACGACCATGGAGCGGACATTTGGGGTGGACCTCCGGGCTCTCCAGAAGAGGACGGCGACCGATTTATAGAAATATGGAACATCGTATTCATGCAATACAATCGCGGTGCGGACGGTAGTATGCCGAACCTGCCCGCGCCGTCGGTTGATACCGGTATGGGACTCGAGCGGATTTCTGCGATTATGCAGGGCGTTCATAACAACTACGAAATAGACCTGTTCCAGCACTTATTAAAGTCAGCATCAAGTATTTTGACGGTTGAAGATACCAGTAATACTTCCTTGCGAGTTATTGCTGACCATATTCGCTCTTGTGCATTTTTGGTTGTTGACGGCGTATTGCCATCCAACGAAGGCCGAGGATATGTATTACGGCGCATCATTAGGCGCGCAGTACGTCACGGTAATAAATTGGGTTCGACCGATTCTTTCTTCCATAAACTCGTTGCGCCCTTGGCTGCGGAGATGGGCGATGCCTACCCCGAGCTGAGAAAGCTGCAGCTTCAAATAGAAAAAGTGCTATTGACGGAAGAACATCAATTTGCCAAGACCTTAGATCAGGGTATGAGAATATTGGAAGCCGACCTTGAAGCATTAAAGGGCACTGAAATACCCGGTGAAACTATTTTTAAACTCTACGATACCTATGGTTTTCCGATGGATTTAACCGGTGATATCGCTAGAGAGCGCAAGCTGACTCTCGATGAAGCCGGTTTTGAAAAGGCTATGGAACAGCAGCGCCAACGCGCCCGTAGTGCCAGTAATTTTAAAATGGATTTAGCCGACGGTGTTAAAATTGATGGTGTAACATTGTTTGACGGGTACGAGTCCCTGCAGGCTGATTGCGAGGTGACCGCCTTATTGAAAGAGGGCGAATTAGTTGAAACCTTAAAAGAGGGAGATAAAGGTGTCGTCATTTTGGCGAGTACGCCCTTTTACGGAGAATCCGGTGGCCAGGCCGGAGACAGCGGATTTATGACGTCCTCCGGTGTTCGTTTTGAAGTTTCAGATACCAGCAAAAGCAATAACAACCATCTGCATCACGGCGTATTAAGCGAAGGGGTTTTGTCGGTCGGTGAAAAGCTGGCTGTGGCGGTTGATGCAAGCACCAGGCAGGCAACAGCGCTTAATCACACGGCAACACATTTACTACACGCGGCGTTGAGATCTGTGTTGGGCGATCATGTTGGCCAAAAAGGCTCTCTGGTGGATTCACATAAACTAAGGTTTGATTTTTCCCATTTTGAGGCCGTGACCGATAGCGAGCTCTCGAAAATTGAAGCGATGGTTAATGATCAGATTCGTCTAAATACGCCGGTGGAAACAACCGTAACTGATATGGACAAAGCTAAAGAGCTGGGAGCAATGATGCTTTTCGGCGAAAAATACGGTGATGAGGTTAGAGTATTGGCCATGGGTAGCGGTTTTTCTGTCGAGCTATGTGGGGGTACCCATGTTTCCAGAACCGGTGACATTGGCTTGCTGCGTATCTCTTCAGAAGCGGGAATCGCATCGGGTGTGCGTAGAATTGAAGCGGTGACCGGGCAGGCTGCATTAGACCTGTTTGATGAAGCTCAACAGCAGTTATCGAGTGTTGCCGCTGTCGTAAAAGGCAATAAAGATAACGTCATCGACAAAGTGAGGCAGTTAATTGAAACGAACAAGCAACTCGAAAAAGATCTTCAGCAAGTTAAAGCGAAAATGGCTTCAGCGGCAGGCAGTGACTTTGCTGGGTCGGCGGACGATGTTAATGGAGTCAAAGTGCTGGCTCGTCAGCTTGATGGCGCGGATATGAAAACCCTCGACAATACGGTTGCGCAGCTGAAAGACAAACTAAAATCAGCCGTTGTTTTGCTGGCCAGCGTCGATGGTGACAAAATTAATTTAGCTTGCGGTGTTACCGATGATTTAACAAAACAGTTTCGGGCCGGAGACCTGATGCGGCACTTTGCTCCAATGGTTGGAGGCAAGGGCGGCGGTAAGCCGGATAAAGCGAAAGGTGCAGGAACCGATGTAGCGGCACTGGATGAGGCGCTACGCTCAGTTAAAAAATGGGTAGAGGCCGGTTAACGGAGTTTTTTCGATAGTTTAGCAGGGCTTGCTCAAGTGTTTGTTCCTTAATGGTAAGCCCTTTGGGTCGAAAGGCCTCAGAGTTTAGGATTAACTAGTGCTAGCTGTTTAAATTCGATCAAAATTAGTGTTTAATTGCCGCCCTTTTAGGCATGCGACTTCCGAACGAATCAGAGCGTTAGCAGAACAGATATTAAATCATGAGTTTGATTGTACAAAAATTTGGTGGGACATCGGTTGGCACGGTCGAACGAATAGAACTCGTCGCAGAAAAAGTGGCGGCTTTTAGGGCTCTCGGGCACGACGTGGTAGTGGCGGTTTCTGCGATGAGCGGCGAAACGAATCGACTGATTTCATTGGCTACCGAAATCGAAGAGCAGCCCACACCGAGAGAGTTAGATGTGTTGGTGTCGACCGGGGAGCAGGTAACGATTGCTCTGTTGAGTATGGCTTTGAATAAGAGAGGCTGTGAGGCTCGTTCCTACACCGGGTCGCAAGTTCGGATATTGACCGACAGCGCCCACAATAAAGCACGAATCAGGAAAATCGATGAAGTTAGAATTCGAACTGACCTCGACGCGGGGCGAGTGGTCGTGGTTGCAGGGTTTCAGGGCGTCGATGAACACGGTAATATTACAACGCTTGGGCGCGGTGGGTCTGATACGACCGCTGTTGCTGTAGCAGCAGCTTTAAAGGCAGACGAATGTCAGATATACACTGACGTCGACGGCGTCTATACCACTGATCCGCGGGTCGTTGATAGTGCTCGTCGGCTCGATCGGATTACTTTCGAAGAAATGTTAGAAATGGCCAGTTTAGGGTCAAAGGTTTTACAAATCCGCGCGGTAGAATTTGCGGGGAAATATAATGTACCGCTGCGAGTATTACATAGCTTTCAAGACGGCCCCGGGACATTGATTAGTTTAGAGGAAGAAGAAGGTATGGAGTCTCCAGCAATATCAGGAATCGCCTTTACTCGGGATGAAGCTAAATTAAGTATCTTGGGTGTGCCGGATACGCCCGGAGTTGCCTATCGCATCCTCGGTCCGGTCAGTGAAGCGAATATCGAAGTGGATGTTATCGTCCAAAACGTTGGCGCTGATAAGACCAATGATATTACCTTTACGGTACAGCGCAATGACCTTGTTAATGCCGAAGCAATACTGCAGCGGACGGCTGCTGAGCTCGGTGCACGGGAAGTGACCGTGGACAGTAAAATAGCAAAAGTATCGATTGTTGGCGTAGGAATGCGCTCTCATGCCGGTATAGCCAGTAAAATGTTTAAAGCGCTGGCAGATGTCGGTATCAATATTCAGCTTATTACTACGTCGGAAATTAAAATTTCTGTTGTGATCGACGAAAAGTTTCTGGAGCTCGGTGTACGTTCGTTACATTCGGTTTTTGAATTGGATGAAGTATCCTCTACGGAAGATTAAAGGATAGGAGGCAGTGCTGTACCCGTAGGGCAATGATTGGTTGTTCCGGATAAAGTCTGTATTTATAAAAATAATATTACTTGATTGTACTGATTCAGTGTTTGTCGAATTTACAGGATAAATGCCTTGCCGAGTTCGAGGCCTGAATTATTGTGCCAATTTAAAAGTAATAGTTTACTGGAAATACTCTATGTTAATTTTGACCCGCCGAATTGGCGAAACCCTGATTATTGGTGATGATGTAAAAGTAACTGTTTTGGGTCTCAAAGGTAATCAGGTTAGAGTCGGTGTTGACGCACCAAAAGACGTAGCCGTTCACCGTGAAGAAATATACGACCGCATCCAAAAAGAAAAAAACGTCGATCCTGACAATATTGGTAACGCTTAGTCGTAATAACCCTTTGAAATTCCTGCAAGTATGGTATTATGCCGCGCTCGTTTGGAATGACTTTGTAGAAGTTTGTTTTAAGTAGTTCTAAGAACAAATTCATTCGAGGGTTGTTCAAGATCGTCAAGGATTAAAATTGACGATCAAGCTGGAGAAACCAGTTTAAAAACTCAAAGTTTTGTGTGGAGAAGTGGCCGAGTGGCTGAAGGCGTGCCCCTGCTAAGGGTATATCTGGGAAACTGGATCGAGGGTTCGAATCCCTCCTTCTCCGCCATTTATAGCGGAATCAAAAGGATGCAAGGAATGCATCTTGAATATTCGCCAGCTGCTCATCACCTAGTCTTGGGTGATGAGTAAAATCTGTTCATTTCTCTCTGTCGTGCCACCTTTGCACCTATTCCTTTTTTCGACTCATGGCTGAATTGTTCGAGACGTTGAATCTTAATTCCTTACTATATTGCGCTAACTAGCGTCCCGGTTAAAGTCATCCTCAAATCCGATTTGCGTCCTCTTAATTCAAGCAAAGTACCCGTTTCTACCGCTTTCCACGAACCCCTCATAGCCCCCTTGGCGTCTATCGTGGAATTACTTTAGAGACAATCCTGGTTTAGCCAGCCAAAAACTCAAATTCTTCATCGTTACAACCGAATTTCCTGACAGGTAAAAATTGGTCGACTGCCCTCGTTTTCTATTAATTTGGATAAGCTACTGACGTCAATCCACTCCTTAAGCTAGACTGGCGTAGTTATCACCAAATAATCAACTTAAGAAAATAACAAGAATATGAATACGATCAACAAAGATTTACGTACCGCCGCATTTTTCCTTAAGTACTTTTCATTTTCTTCGAAGCGAGGTTTTAAAATCGCCCACTGGCTTTGCACCAAGGTTGCGGGATCGAAATTAAAAGGCTTGGAAAATAGAGAAGTTTGGATTCCCCGTAGCGGCGAAGATTCCAATATAAGAGCGCGAATTTATTTGCCTCTTAAGATGTCGGGTAATGACGGAAGAAAACTACCGGTTTTATTGTACTTGCACGGTGGTGGTTATCTTATGGGTGTTCCAGAGATTGGTCATTCACGAATTAGCTTACTAATTAAAGAAAGAAACTGTGTCGTTGTGGCACCAGATTATCGTAAGTCGCCGGATCATCCCTATCCAGCAGCACTGGATGATTGTTATGACACTCTACTTTGGATTAAAGGCAATGCAGAGGCGCTAGGTATTCGGGATGATCAAATGATCGTGGGCGGTCATAGCGCTGGCGGTGGATTAACGGCAGCTCTAAGCTTATACGTTCGCGAAAAAGGCACGGTGAATATCGCATTTCAAATGCCAATTTATCCCATGATTGATGATCGGCAAACTCATGGATCTGCAGTAAACAACACCATGCCGCTGTGGAACTCGAAAACCAACAAGCTCGGTTGGGATCTATACTTAAGGGCCTTGCATGAAAAAGGTGAGGGGGTACCTGTTTATGCAGCGCCTTCCCGGGCCCAGGACTATTCAGGATTGCCGCCAACCATCACTTTTGTGGGTGACATTGAACCATTTAAAGACGAGACCATTGAATATGTTGAAAATTTACAAAAGGCGGGAGTGCCTGTTCAATTTGAGCTTTTTGAAGGTTGTTTTCATGGTTTTGAAACGGTCGTGCCGAATGCGGCAGTGAGTAAGGCCGCCGATCGCTTTTTGTCCACAGCGTTTGCCTATGGCGTGGATCACTACTTTGCTGAGCAGGCGTAATCTAGACTGGATTAACTTTCAGAATACGTTTGTGATTAGTCTGGGCTGCAAGAACGAATAGCAAAAAATGATCCGGTACATATACCGAAGAAAAGCTCGTACTGGTATCAGTTAGAGGTAGATTACCGGAGTAATCGCTGTGAGGTCGGCAATGACTGGATGCTATTTTCGAGTCGAGAATTCTTTCGTGTTGGCTCTTAACTGATAGGCTGTTCGAGCTATCACTAGATACAAAGTTCTTATGCCAGAGGTCATCAAATGAGTTACTCGGAAAGTACGGCTGGTCTAACCGATGAACAACTAGCCGCGTATTGGATGCCGTTTACTGCGAATCGACAATTCAAGCGGGACCCGCGAATTATTGTCGCCGCCGAGGGCCATTATTATACGGATGCGGACGGACGGCAGATTTTTGATGGCTTAAGCGGTTTGTGGACCTGTGGGGCAGGGCACGCTCGACCAGAGATTGTCGAGGCCGTCAGCAGGCAAATTCGAGAACTCGATTACGCGCCCGCTTTTCAGTTTGGTCATCGCAAAGCTTTTCAGCTTGCTCATCGGATTACTGAATTTATGCCAGAGGGTTTGAATCGCGTGTTTTTTACCGGCTCTGGCTCTGAGTCGGTCGACACCGCGTTAAAGATAGCGAGGGCTTATTGGCAAACAATGGGCAAGCCAGGTAAGACTCGTCTGATCGGTCGTGCGAAAGGGTATCACGGCGTTAATTTTGGAGGAATCAGCGTAGGTGGTATCGAAGCGAATCGCGCCATTTACAGCCCTGAAATTGCGACAGATCATTTGCCTCATACCTTGCTAAAAGATAACGCCTTCAGTCGCGGAATACCCGGACAAGGCGCCGAGCTTGCCGATGAGCTACAGGCATTGGTGTCACTGCATGGTGCTTCTACCATTGCTGCGGTTATTGTTGAGCCATTCTCCGGCTCAGCGGGGGTTATCGTCCCGCCAAAGGATTATTTGCTACGCCTGCGGGCCATTTGCGATCAGCATAATATTCTATTGATATTTGATGAAGTAATTACGGCCTTTGGTCGCACCGGTTATAAGACCGGCGCTGAAGCTTTTGGGGTTACCCCCGATCTTATAACCACTGCGAAACAGTTAACGAACGGTGCTGTGCCGATGGGTGCGGTGATTGCCAAACAGGAGATATACGACAGTTTTATGGAGCGGGGCGGTAAGGACTACATGCTAGAATTACCCCATGGTTACACGTATTCGGCACATCCTGTCGCCTGCGCGGCAGGTTTAGCAACATTGGACATTATTGAGCGCGATAAGCTTATCGGCCGGGTAAGGGATTTGTCGCCAATATTTGAAGAGGCATTGCATAGTCTGCGGGGTACGCAATATATCGATGATATTCGTAACTTTGGTTTAGCCGGTGGCTTGAGTATTGCGCACGCTCCAGGAGAACCCGCATTGAGGCCGTATCAAATTGCAATGAAGTGTTGGGAGAAGGGCTTTTACGTTCGCTACGGTGCCGACACCATCCAATTAGCTCTGCCGTTTACCGTTGAGCTTGAAGAAATTGATAATGTAATCGGTGCTTTGGGTGAAGCAATTCAGGAATTGAATTGACTTTGATCGATATTGTTAGTCTTTGCGAATAATAGGCTGAAGTTAAATGTCCTTGGCAACAGCTTAAAGAATACCCCGTTTGCTCTTTGTCATCGATGCCCAATTACGCCAAATATTAATGTCTCGATTTGTTGTATTGCCGCTTTCCATCTGTTGATTTAATCGTGATCAAACATCGTTGAAGTGTACGATGCCGAAATAGGGCGGCGTGATCCGGTGTGTTATGGAATTCTTAATTTCGATCGTCATTTTTCTCTATCTTATTCCGAGATTTGAATTAGATGTTAAATTGAGTAGATTTTTCGACTGTTTTCAGAAATAGAGTGAGCGGATAGTTTGTTTTTTGTTCTTTTATGTAGAAATATCAATAGTATGCAGAATCCTATTGACTAAAGCCGAAACGATCCTTATAGTGCGCAACCTACGCGCTCGTAGCTCAGCTGGATAGAGTACTCGGCTACGAACCGAGCGGTCGAAGGTTCGAATCCTTCCGAGCGCGCCATATTAAAAATCCTGGTTCTTTGAACCGGGATTTTTTTTGTCTGGCGTTCGGCAAAAGTCGAAACCCTTATCCTGCGTGACTTGTCTATGGCGAATTCCTAATTTAAGCCATCAATTAAAGGTTGGTAGTTGGAAAAGCCCTCGGCAAAATAACTGCCATTTATAATTAGTAATATCGGCAGCCTGCCAATCTGTTTTTCCAGTCGGTGTTTGGCTGTCTAGTGAAGTATGAGCCCGATACTGATTAAAGTAGTGTTGGTAATCGATAAGTTTTCTCTCTAGATCATTCGAATTCCAGAAAAATGCTTGATCAAGCAGTTCCCGTCTGACACTGCCGATCAATCTTTCAACAAAAGGGTGGGATATTGGTGTGTAGGGAACAGATTTAATTTCCTCAATCTCCATAATTCGCAGGTTGGCCTGCCAGCGTTGATATTTGAACAGAGGATCGTTATCGGAGCTGAGATATGTTGGAAGTTGCTTCCCTGAAGAAACTTTGTTGAACAGGCGGCAGAGTGTCGGGCCATCTAAATCACCGTCGTGAACCCCGAAACCTATGATACGTCGTGAGCATTGATCCATCACGACCAGCACCCAATGACTCTTCAACAAGATTGACTCGCAGCGAAAGAGGTCGATACTCCACAGACTATCTTTGGTGTGGCCCAGCGTCGTAAGCCAGGAAGGGCCTTGGTTTTTTGGATCGGGTTTGTAATGTTTTTCTAGTACACGCCTGACGATATCTGTATTAATATTTAACCCAAAGGCTAAGTTAATCTGCTGGGCTATACGCGGACAACCATAACGAGGGTTGAGTTGCTTCATTTCAACGATAGCTTTGATGAGTTCTTTTGAGGGGCCTTTGGGGCCAGGTTTGTTGTAGGTTTTTGGGGAAAACAGAAGTTGGTATTTCTTTTTGACCAATGCCTTGTGAAATCGTAACAGGGTTGAGGGCTTAATGATTATTGCAGCTTTTTTTAATCGGCGAGGCGTCAAAAATAAACTCAGGTATCCCATGATGCCACGATCAATAGGTGAGAGTTTGGGTGTCCGTTTTTGTGATCGGCTATGAACCAGCAGCTGGTGTTTTAATAGTAAGTTTTCTGCAATTAGTTTTTTGTGCCGCCGGGTTTGCATAAGCGGGCTATGGTTACTAGCAGGTGAATGAATAGTTGCAGGAATGCTCTCATGACAAATCAGAGTAGGGAAGGGATGCGTGATTTTCAAGAATGGAGCAGACGAGGCTCTTAAAAGGCTTTTGTTAAATCCTGTCGGCCTAGTATTCGAGCAATTATAATACTGTCACTAACGACTCTATAATAAATAGAGTGAGATTCGTATACGCTGAGTCGATAGCCTGAGCGTATATGATCAATGGCAGGATGGTGTATCTGTTAATCACTCTGCCTGAAAATGTTTTTTGAAATCCATTTCTTCTCGCAACACACGAGCAATTAAAACCCCTGCCTCCTCAGGTTGATAAAAAATAACATGTGACTGATATTCAAAACGCCTGAGATGTGGCGCTAATTCTATTGCAGGCCTGCCAATCTTAGTATTTTCGGTCAGAATTTGGAATCGCTCGTGGAGTCCTAGAAAGTAGGATTCCGCTTGGGAAAGCCCAAAAGTTAAAATGCCATACTCGTAGAGTTCGGCAAGATCAGTAGCGGCTTTTTCTGAGAGCTTATAGTTGTCCATTGGCCTTCAATCGGGTCTCTACATCCTTCATTATATCTATAACATTTTTATCACTGACTCCACTACTCAAGCCTTCTTCAATGGCCACTTTGAGTGAATAAAACTTGTCATTGCTCTGCTGATCGCGTCTTATCAGGTCGCGCACATATTCGCTGTCACTGGCATAATCACCACAACCAATGCGGCTCTTAACCCAGGAATCTTGTTGTTCTGTAAAGGTAATTGTCTTTCTGACCATGGCCATAGCCAATCTCCCGCTCATCAATAGTCATACTATTGGTGCAATATAGCACCTTTTATGAGGTGGGCATACCTGAGGCTGGCCAATCGCAACCCATCAATGTGCTAGATTTGTGCTAAACCACAATGTAAGTCAAAGCTAAGTCATTGATATTTCAACTACGGTAGTAAATGAGCAGGCGCCGTAAGTTATTGATTTAATTTAGGTTAATGTGTGTTTTCTGAGGCTACGAACCGAGCGGTCGAAGGTTCGAATCCTTCCGAGCGCGCCATATAAAACAAGGGCTTACGTTAAAGCGTTGGCCCTTTGTTTTTTCTAGGGCAGAGTTCTCTTCGATACCGTCCCAAAACTGTTCAGTTCGAGCAGTCGAACTGGCTAAATGTTCCGGCGCTAAATGCGCCTACCGCAACACCATCTCGTACGATTCCCAACCGTCTACTTTTATCAGTTCTTGCAAGCTTGTACCATTCATTACACGCTAGTTCGACCATATATGACGCAGATCACGAAAACAAAAATTTTCAATGTCAGTGCCGTTCCAGAACGCGTTTCCAGCATGAACCGAAGTCTAAGATGGCTTACCGCGAAAGGTAAACTCTATCACTGATGTTGGCCATGATGACGACGAAGCGCCAATTCAGCATCATTGTTTAACGGTATACCGCGTCACTCCTAGTTCCTGGTCGTGTTTCGGCGAGTGTTATCCTGAGAAAATAGACTGCTATCCACATTGCGTTATTGCAGATTTAGTCCGTTCACTCCTTATACATCCTGATATTCAGTTGGTTGATATCGATTTAACCGTCTAACCTTATCATTGTTAGTTTGAAAGTTCGGGAATTACCGTTATGCCTCAAAATCCCAATCCTCTATTTAGTCAATCAAAGGTGAAGCCCAAGGCTGAACAGTCAACTCCAACTCGAGATGTAATCCCCTGGAAAGTATTGATTGTCGATGATGAGCCGGAAGTTCATGCGGTAACCGCCATGGTATTGAGAGACTTTGAACTCAATCAGCGCCCCATTAAATTGGTTGACGCATACACCGCGGCTGACGCAAGAGCGATATTAGCCAAAGAAAATGATTTTGCACTGTGCCTCATCGATGTGGTGATGGAAACCAATGAAGCCGGACTGGATCTGGTTAAACACATACGCTCTGAATTGAAAAACCGAAATGTGCGTTTGGTGTTACGCACGGGTCAGCCGGGTTATGCCCCCGAGAAAGATGTTATACGCGATTACGATATCAACGACTATAAAGACAAAACAGAGCTGACAGATACCAAGTTGCACACATTAATGTGCAGCGCCTTTCGCGCCTATGACGATATTACACGGCTTGAACAAAATCGGACGGGCCTGGAAATGGTCATTGCGGCTTCTGCCACTATTTTTGAAGCTAGCTCCCTACAAAAATTCACGTCCGCAGTTCTTATCCAGCTGATGGCATTAGTGAATCCTTCTTCCAGCGCGGTGATGGTGAAAGCGTCCGGTTTTTCGGCAACCGAAGAAACCGGTGAGTTTCAAATTTTAGCCGGTTTTGGCGAATTTCAATCACTGATTGGCACTAACAGAAAAGAACACCTTCCCGCGGATGTAAAATCACTGCTGGATAGAGCCGGGCGCGAAAAAATGAGCGTATATGAACAAGATCACCTGGTACTTTTTTCTCAAACAAAGCAGGGTAATCTGCATTTGTTGTATTTGCAGCACTACCAAGAGTTATCCATTATGGATCAACGTCTGATGGAGTTATTTTGCGGCAATGTCTCCATCGCCTATGAAAACCATATGCTGCAGGCGGAAATAGAACAAACTCAGAGTGAAATAGTTTGTATATTAGGCGAAGCCATCGAAAACCGCTCGAAAGAATCAGGTAACCACATTTACCGAGTGGCGGAAATGACGGCTATCCTAGCTAAGGCACACGGTTATAATATAGAAGAAATTGAGCGTATTAAAGCGGCGGCGCCTCTTCACGATGTTGGCAAAGTGGGTATACCCGACAATATTTTACATAAACCGGGAAAACTCGATGCAGATGAATGGGCAATAATGAAAACCCATGTCGAAATGGGCTACAACATGCTAAAAAGCTCTCAAAGGAAAATATTAAAATACGCTGCCACCATTGCCAAAGAACATCATGAACATTGGGACGGTAATGGCTATCCGCACGGTTTAGTTGGTGAAAAAATTCATATCCTGGGTCGTATTGTCGGTTTAGTCGATGTCTTTGACGCGCTAACCAGCGTTCGATGTTACAAGCAGGCCTGGCCAATAGAAACAGCTGTTGACACGATTAAAGAACAGTCGGGTAAACAATTTGACCCTTATGTAGTTGATCTATTTTTGCAAAATTTTTCGGCAATACAAACTATCTGTGAAGAGTTTGTAGACCCAGCATGAAGTACAGACACGACAGTTATTAATTAGTTAGTGCCTATCCATAAACTAACAAGCTCAGTCATTGCGAGCGAACCGTAACGCGCAATGACGGCGTCTATTTGTTTCTGGATACGCACTAGGTAGCCTCCAACCGAAGTCGAAGTCCCTGTATAGGAGCCGCTAACGCCTCTGGGTTAAGCTTCGAACCATGAGAACAACAGCATGGCCGTCGATCCCATAAAAATTCTAATTGCCGATGATAATGACGCCGATCGTATGATTCTAAAGACGATTATTATTCAACAAGGCCATGAAGTGTTGGTTGCAAGGGATGGTATTGAGGCAATTGAACAATTTGAAAAACAGTCCCCGCACATTATATTGTTGGATGCCTTGATGCCGAGAATGAATGGCTTTGAAGCGGCCGTTCAAATTAAACGGCTTGCTGGGGATTCAATGGTCCCCATCATCTTTTTAACATCTCTCACCGATGCACAATCTCTAGCTCAAGGCCTCAATGCAGGCGGCGATGATTTTCTATCCAAGCCCTATAACAGGATCATCCTCAAAGCAAAAATTGATGCATTTAATCGTATGCGCCTCAATCATCTGCATTTGCAACAAGCATTAATCAATTTGGAAAAATCCCAGTCAAGGCTAGTCGAGCGAGAAAAAATGGCATCCTTGGGCGAATTGGTCGCCGGTATTGCGCACGAAGTGAATACTCCTATTGGCATTGGCATCACCGCGACTAGCCATCTGGGAAATCTAGTTAAATTATTAGGGCAGAGCTATCAAGATGGCACGCTTGCGCCCGACGATTTGGAGCAGTTTTTACGTGATGCCGATGAGGGAATAGGTATCACCGAGAAGAACATTCGCCATGCTGCCGACTTAATAAGGAGTTTTAAGCAGGTAGCCGTTGACCAAACCAGCGGCAATACACGTAAAATTAATTTGAAGCAGCATATGCAAGACATCCTGGTGTCGTTAAGACCGCAACTTAACAAACTAAAACATCAGGTGCATATCGATTGCGACGAAGCATTGGTATGTACCTGCAACGCGGGGGCCATCACGCAAGTATTGACGAATCTAATTTTTAATTCGCTGATTCATGGTTTTGAGAAAATTGAACAGGGCAATATTTATGTAGGCATTTCGCTAGAGGGGACCCAAATCAAGTTGATTTATAGAGACGATGGCATAGGCATGGAAAAAGAACTGCTGCATAAAATCTTTGAACCCTTTTTTACTACCAAACGCGGACAGGGCGGTAGCGGCCTCGGAACCCATATCATATACAATCAGGTCAACCAAGCATTGGGGGGGCATATCACCGTCGCCAGCAGTCCTGGCCAAGGCATTCGGTTCGAGATTGAGTTTCCACATCAATAGTAATGAACGCTGAATCAATTTCCACGCATTTACATTGCGGCCCCGGTTTCTCCTACGGCCGATGTCGTGGCTGCAAGAAGATGAATAGCCAGTTCGATCTTGGTTGGTCGCTTGTCCGGGTTGAACATTATGGAAATCTCAGAAAGAGTGCGGTCACTGAATGGCACAGGCTAGTTGTGTGAGGAGCGATCGTTGAAACTCATTGGCCTGGTGACCTAGCTTGGCGGTGCCAGATATATTGCTTCAGGTAACTTTACGAATTAGGTTACGGTGTAAACAGTGATAAAGTGATGATAGGCAGTCTATAATTTAAGTAAACTGCAAATGCATTTAAAGGAGGGGGAAGTGAACGTTCACGCAGTATCAGCTCGGTTTACCAAATCACTAGACTCCCATGGTTTAAGAGGGAAATTCCTATCCGGTTTCTCTCGAATTGGAATTCTGGTAATTTCTTTGGTAATTAATAGTGTTTCTTCAGCACAAGACGATTTTGTGGTGATTAGTTTTGCTTCAGTCGATCAAAATGCCCGTTTAACCAAAATAGCGGAAAAAATCACTTCAAACATAGCAAACAAAATGGGTGTCAATATCGAGCTTAGAGACATCCCCATCAAGCGAACTATACGAATGCTGGAAACAGGTGAAATTCATGCTGACCTAACCCGAGCAACTTCTTTTGAAGAGCTCCTGCCGTCCGCAATAAGAGTTGAGGAACCTCTGGTCTCTTACCCGTTGTGGATTTTTTCTCCGATACCTGATCTCAAAATTGACGGTTGGAGTAGCCTTGAGAAATACAGAATAGTTACAGTGAGAGGTTGGCTCTATATCAATGATAAAGTTGATGGATTTAACACAATCGAAGTTGACACCCCCCATCAGGCGCTTCGAATTTTGGCTGTAAAACGTGCAGATATTTTTGTTTCCGATCACGTTACTCCTGCCGGGATAATGAATGACAAGAGCTTTAAGTCGAGTGATATTGTTAGGTTGGAGCAACCCATAGACTTTATTCATGAGTACACCTACTTTTCGGCTAAATACCCCAAACTCGCGGACGCTTACAATCGGTCATTGAAAGAGCTAAAAGCGAGTGGTGTGTACGACAAAATTTTCGAAGAAACTAAGTAGTTGTCATATTGCTCTAACGTAACGTACGAGCCGCGATACGCAATTTTAACAGGCAAACCCCATATCGTACAGACCAATGTCGTAGCGACCAATATGAAAACAATGTATCGGAGCTATCACGTCAAGAAAATTCGAACGACAAGGTATTCGATAGACGATCACGGATTAGGTGCGCCCAAAATTTAGGAGTGATATATTCATCGAGAGTGGCAAGGCTGTTAGTCTGTTTCTTTAGCTTAAGTTGGCTGTACCTCATCCTTTATTTTGGATGGTTTTATAGAGCCTTTTACTTACCGAACTGAAACAACTTTTCCAGTATTCTTGAGGGTTTCAGTATTAGCCCATTGGTTGCTGTTGTAGCTGTAATCACTCAGTCATTAAGAACCGTAAAATCAAATCAGATCGATACTGTAAAGTACGAATCGTAGGTGCTTTATAGGAAAGGAAGATATAGAAAATGGATAATAAGTATTTAAATATTGATGAGCATACACTAAAAGATCTTGAAATATTTGAAACGAGCTCAGAAATTCCCAGCCTATTTGAACATTGTAATTTCACCAAAACAATCGGCGGTACAAAAGCATTAAAACGAAGGATGGAAAAACCTTGGTCTGACCCTAGCTTTATTAAAGCTACGCAAGAATCAATAAAGTTTATTAGTGGCAATCGTCAGTGTTTTAAAAATACACCAACCTCTTACGCCATTGCCCGGGTAGATCACTATAATCAAGAAGTATTGCCGTTGTTCACTGGGGAGCATCCTTTAGAGTTCTACTCTGGAGCTTTGTCACTCTGGCTGGATACGGGGCCTCTTTACAAAAGTATATCAAGAGGCGTATACGTTAGCTGTATTCTGATTCGTAATTTAAGACGTTTTGCCGAACAACCGCCACTCAATGAAGCGGTGGGTGAAATTAAACCTCTAATTTTAAAGTTAAAATCAATTTTGGCGCGTCCTAAAATCCAAAAGGTACCAGATGAATATGTTACTGGGTGGTTCTGGGAGATACTACGGCTGGACCAGGTTTTTCGTGAATACGAGAAATCGTCTATTTCGACGTTACTGGAAATAGTCTATGAAATAGACGCTCTCGTTTCGATGGCAGATGCCACTCAACAGCACAAATTTAACCTGCCGATTATTACGGCGGGGTCTTTAGCTGTTTCCGCACAAGGCATAATTCATCCTTTCGTTCCCCAAGCTGTCGCAAATCCAGTCGATCTAAATCAGCAAAAGCGTATTCTCTTTTTAACCGGTCCTAATATGGCGGGTAAAACAACTTATTTAAGAGCCTTTGCTACTTCTCTCTATTTAGCTCATTTAGGCATGGGGGTTCCCGCAGATCAATTTGAATTTGTTCCGGCTCATGCTCTTTTTAGCTCTATTTCTCTAAATGACAACCTTCACGAAGGAGTTAGCTACTTTCGGGCAGAAGCTTTACGAGTCAAGGCAATAGCGCAGGCCTTAGCAAAAGGGGAGAACGTTGTTGCCCTGCTGGATGAGCCCTTCAAAGGAACAAACGTTAAAGATGCCATGGATGCATCCTTAGCTCTACTGGAAGCATTTTCCGAACAGCAAGATTGTGTATTTATATTTTCTTCGCATTTGATCGAGTTAAGTGACCAAATCGACAGTCAGTCTATCGACCGTTGTTATTTTGAAGCGGATGAGGGCGGGGAGCTTTTGAAATTTGACTACATTTTGAGAAAAGGCATCTCAAATCAACGATTGGGCATGCGAGTGCTTAGGGAAGAAGGTGTCTTTGAATTGATGAATAGAAAAAATATCCATTCCAGTATTGCCGTTGCTGTTGACCAAGTACGAAAACCCACTTGATAGAACGTAATCGTGTTTCAATATTCTCCAAAAACCCTCTCTAACGGCAGGCCAAATCACGACTAATGATTTTCCTTAGTCTGTTGTCTTTGTGGCGCTGGGGTCTAAATAAGGGGTTTGTTCGCCCTTTACGATGCTCTTCACCAATGACTACGGTTTGGGAATGTTCACTTCTCAGTAACAACTTCCAGTGTCGCGCAACTATATTGATAATGTACCAATGGCCTCCTTAGTAGTTTGCTACGACAGGAATTTGAAAAAGCCCAATTGCCGTCGAAAGATATTAGTCTCGACGAGGCTAACACCCTGTCCAAAATAGGAGCGATAGAAGAAGGGGGCGACCACTCCCCCTGCGTTGGGCAAGTTAAGTCGTCTAGATGTGACAATCCGATGATGAATACATATAACGCCACTGCTTCATGCAGTAGCAGCCAAGACGGTGTCGCAGTAATAGTCAATCTGCTCGACTAAAGAAACCGTCCCCGATATGAGAGGCAAGTGTGAAGTGGAGCGCCTTGGTCTTTTCGTTGTGAGCGATATTGTAAGCATGCCATTATTCAGCATCTACCAAGTGGGCGCTTTTTGCCTGCAGGTTAGTTCCACAGATAATTTGCGCTGAAGGATATTTCGCGTTCGGGACCTGGGTATATGCCGGATCCGTAAGCTTGAGGATAGTAGTATCCTTCATTGAGTACGTCGTGGATGCTCGCTTGTAGTGTCAATTTGTTAGAGAACTGGTGGGTGACCGCGACATTTATCAACAATGATGAATCTAATAATACATCGCCAATATCCGTGCGACGGTATTTTTCGTTCTCATAGGAGGCGGTCGCGGTGAGTTTAGTCGAGTCGGAAAGTTTATAAGCTAAACGGTAGGTGAGTTTATACGTAGGAAACCCAAGGTACGACTCGCCGTCTTCGGCCAGTTGAACCTTCAACGCTTTGTCATCACCTTTATAGTGCGAAACGGTCAGCTCTTGCTCGTGATTCTCCCAATTGCCTAACCAGGATGCTTCGTAGCCAGTTGAAAAGATCCCTCCGCCGTTTGATACCGATCCTTCATCATTGAACGTAATCGCATTATCGAGATTCATATCGAAAAAATTAATTGTGTATAAACCGCTTTTGGCTAAATAATGGAATTCTATTTCGGTGGCGTCGAGTGTTTCGGGTTCTAGCCGACGTGTCGCCAGGTTTATATGCTCAGCATCCCCTGTTCTAAACGCTTCGCTGTACATTAGTTTACTGCCAAAATTACCCCATTTTTTGCTCAGTGCGATTCTCGGCACGGTAACTGTTTCTGCCGAAGCCGAGTTGTCGATATAACGCATGCCAAGTGTGAAATTTACAAAATCAGTGTAGTTTTCATACTGGAGGAAAACACTATTTTGATTAAAGTCTAAATGGTCGGAACCTTGAAACCAGGTGTCTCGAGAGTCGCCGCTAGGGTCACCGGAAAAATAGTCACCAACTGCCGCGGAATGAGCGTAGGTGTCGACATACTCAATACCTACATTAAGGCTCGAGTTTTCCGAGAGAGTATAGGTCGCATCCGCGCTGGCGATACTGCGCTCAGTTTCAATTCGATAATGGCTTCCGTGTGGAAGTGCATATACGCTCCCGGTTGTTACCACCATGTCGTGGGCAACTACTTCCTGGTAGAGAATACTGCCATTTACTAGCAGCTTGTCGCTGATTTTTTTGGTATAACTCGCGGCAACATGTAATCGCTCGTACCCTTGGTCAACGACGGTATCGGGATCCGGCGTTGCTGCCAAACTTTCGTTGTGCTCAAAAGAATACTCTTCTAATAGCGTCGAGAAAGTAAAATTACGGATGTTTAGCTTCGCGTCCAACCAGAGGAAATTCATCGGCGAGTAGTTTTGATCTGTCTGATCGGAGCCGTCGGGATTGCTCAATGGTAGGGTTGTACGGTTGGTGTCTTTGATATTCAGAGCGATGCTGTAGGCAAGCCCTTTTCTGATTTCCTTTCCATACATCCCGGTCAATTCAGCGCTACCAAATGTACCTTCCATATTTCGATAATTAACATCGACAAGTCCGCCGTCGAGTTCATGGCCGACAGTCGTTATTTTTACGACAGCCAACTCGGCGTAATTACCAAATTTTGCCGCTCCAGGACCACGAATAATCTCCACTTTGGCAAAGAGCTCTACCGGAAAGTGCCAACCTAACTCCATGTTCCCCCAGGCGGGATCATTAAACGGCGCGCCGTCGATCAGCAGCATGATTTTACCTTCTTCTGCATAAATACCGCGAAACCCCCAGGAGGTGATACCGACGGTGTCATGGGCGAAGCCAAATCCTGGTACCATTCGTAAGATATCAAGGAGGTCACGGGCACCAGAATTAATGATTTGCTCACGGGTAATGACGGAAATGATACTGGGTTGCTCTAGAATTGGACGTTCAGTGTTAGAAGCTACGTTACTGGTGACATTAACATTCATCAGCTCTTTAAGGCTTAGCTTATAGGGGTCTAAGGACTGCTCGCCAAGCGCTATTCCACTGAATAGAAATAATGGGTAGATTATGAATGGCTTAAACAAATGCAATGTACCGTTGTTTCCGTTAAGCGTCTTAATTTCAAGTGTAGCAAACAAATTGGGCGTCATAATAGGCGTTCGCTTTTCTTATACACTGCTTTGGCTGTACTCCGTGTTCCCGGCTACTAAATAGACACTTCAAACGCCGACATCTAGAGGTGCAGGCTTGTCATTTTTGTTCGACTGTAACGGCGCGTTTTTTGATTTTTATTTTGCGGGTTAGCAGATAGTATTGAGTATCATCAGTCGTCAATTAGTCTGAAAAAATTCTAATTGGCGCAACTATGCTCGAAGATATTGATTACACCTTTTCTGTGCTTTCTTTATACTAATACCGAGGAAATTATGATCGTAATATTTCTCAAGCATTCTAAACTCGATCTAAATTATTGCGCGCAATATATAATCTAAAAAGCAGGACATCATACTCAACTTGAAAAACGAACCGACTATCAACGCTCAAGGCCGCTTGCAACGAACCCCGGATTTCACGGGTGAAAAAATCACCCAATTTAAACAGGTAATTATACGGCACTTAGTCCCCGCATTATTTTTGTCGCTTCTCTGTCTTATAAGCTACGATCTTCGGGTTCTGTTAGTGCATAATCTGGAAACAGCTAATAGTAATCCTTCAATTTATCTACTCGGTTTTTCAGGATTGGTGCTATTTTTCACCGTTGCGGCAACTCTCTCAAAACGCCTTAACCTGCAGCAACTCTATTGGGTTATTTATTTGTTCGCTATTTCAGTAACTGAGGAATGGGTATACCGCCTAGCTGTGCCAGGCATACTCGAGAATGTTTTCACTCCCATTACTGCTGCGGTAATAGCCAATTTAGTCTTTGCCGCTGTACACTACTTCACCCTTCGTTGGCGATTGATCTGGTGCATCGGTGTATTCTGTGGCGCTATGGGGCTGAGTAGGCTTATGGTAAGAGAGGATTTAATGCTGGTAATTTATGTGCACTGGTTATTCACCTACCTCAACACCCCGAAACCACCTTCCTAGCGGATTTGTCGCTAATACCTCAAAATCGTGCCACTTCACAGCTTGATCCAGTAATGGTTTGTTTCGAAAGCAACCCCGGTACAAGATAATTAGGCAATACCGAGCCCGATCAATACGTATCGTTAACTAAGCCTATATCCGTGCTTCCAGTACCATGTTGGTAGGT
>ENA-OSET01001041-OSET01001041.1-sediment-metagenome-genome-assembly--contig:-NODE-1041-length-29816-cov-3.086486_pt1 | contig 29816 bp, 26 predicted proteins | sample MGYA00237882_ERZ534229 | MGnify/ENA primary metagenome ERZ534229 (study PRJEB26408, sample SAMN06266212) | sediment metagenome | isolation source: Hudson Canyon methane seep mesocosm | place... | reverse complement strand
TATTCCCCATTTTGTTCCCGAGTTGTTTCGTCGAATTCGCCTGCAAGACCCCTTGAAAACCAAACAGCTACAGAAAGGTTTACAGCAACTCTCCGAGGAAGGGTCAACCCAGGTATTCTTCCCGCAGCACAACAATGACATCATAGTAGGGGCGGTGGGTGTATTGCAGTTTGAAGTTGTCGCCTATCGTCTGAAAGACGAATATAAAGTAGACGCGATATACGAACCTATCAACGTCACGACCGCCCGTTGGGTTGACAGCGAGGATACCCAAAAAATGGCAGAGTTTAAGCGCAAGTGCGTTCAAAATCTGGCCCTTGATGGCGGCGGGCACTTGACCTACCTTGCGCCGACCCGGGTTAATCTTAATTTAAGTCAGGATCGTTATCCGGACATTCAGTTCCGCGCCACAAGAGAACACTAGGGGAGTGACCCATCGACTTCACGGCCCTGCAAATTATCGGTTTAACGGTGGTTGCCTTTGGTGCGGGGTTTGTGAGTTCGATTGCCGGAGCAGGAGGGATGATTGTTCTGCCCTTTTTGCTCTGGGCCGGCATTCCACCCATTAATGCACTGGCGACTAACAAGTTCCAAAGTGTTTTTGGCACTTTATCTTCAACTATCAATTTCTTTCGTCGTGGGGAGCTCGCATTAAAGCCGCTTATTCCTGCGATCTTATGCAGTTTTGTAGGCGCCTGTGCCGGCACAATGGCGGTACAGTTTCTGCCTCTCGAGATGCTTGAAGCAATACTTCCCTACTTGCTGATTCTGCTTGCAATCTATTTTATGTTTTCACCCCGTATTTCTGATCAGGACTCGAGTCCGAGAATGTCTCCGGGGCGATTTAACGTGTTGATTGGTGGGGGCATTGGCTTCTACGGTGGCTTTTTTGGGCCTGGAATGGGATCTTTTTTCGCCATCGCCTTTGCCGCGCTTTTGGGGTTTAATATGCGCAAGGCAACCGCATCGACAAAACCGCTGGTACTCATTACCAATACAACGGCCATGTTGATTTTTTTATGGGGCGGATACATTGTTTGGGAGCTGGCGCTGGTGATGGCACTGGCGCAGGCCGTTGGTGCTTATTTCGGGTCTCGTATGGTCCTGTCCAGAGGCACTGCGCTGATAAAACCGATGTTAATCCTATGTACGATTGCGATTGCCCTCAGGCTATTAGTGTCACAAATGGAAAATAATCTATAAAGGAGTTTGTGCTGTGAACAATATCTCGCCACTCGCACGTTTCATGTTATTGGCTGCGGCTTTTGTTGTTGTGGTCGCTGGGATGCGAGCCGCAGAGGAATTGCTGGTGCCATTTCTATTGTCACTGTTTATAGCGGTGCTGTGCTCCCCGCTTTTGTCCTGGTTGAATCGCTATAAAGTGCCCAATGGCTTGTCTATCCTCATCATTATTGCCGTTATCGTTGTTGTCGGTGTGGCAATCGGTGCTGTCGTTGGTGCATCAATCAGCAGTTTTCGCAGTGATCTTCCGGAGTATCAGGCCCGGCTACAAGCTTTAACCACGGGTTTTCTACAGTGGTTGGCGGCAAAAGGTATTGCCCTCGACACTGACGCATTGCGAGAAAGTTTTGATCCAGGCGCGGCCTTGTCTTTGGCGGGCAATACATTGGCGTCATTTGGTGGAGTAATGACCAATGCCTTTCTAATTTTGCTCACGGTAATTTTTATTTTGGCAGAAGAGGTTCGATTCACCGAAAAGTTAAAACACTCAGACGGTGGAAGCCATAAATCGCTAAAAGCTATCGAGAACTTTACTCGCAGTGTCAATCAATACATGGCAATTAAAACAGGCTTGAGTTTGTTAACCGGAATAGTGATTGTACTTTGGTTGTTGTATTTGGGGGTCGATTATCCGGTTCTATGGGGCGTATTGGCCTTCTTGCTAAATTTTGTGCCGACTTTAGGTTCAATAATAGCGGCGGTGCCTGCGGTGTTGTTGGCGCTTGTGCAATTGGGGGTGGGCGATGCAGCATTGGTGGGGCTTGGGTATTTGGCAGTGAATACCATTGTGGGTAATGGTCTGGAGCCTAGAATGATGGGGCGAGGTCTTAATCTGTCGGCACTCGTTGTATTTCTCTCCCTGGTATTTTGGGGGTGGGTGTTGGGCCCGGTAGGCATGTTACTGTCAGTGCCGTTGACGATGACCGTTAAGATTGCGCTGGAGTCCTCAGCGGATACACGGTGGGTGGGTGTTATGTTAGGGGCGGGGAAAGACGCCCAGCCAATACCTGCCCCAACCAATAAAGAAGACCCTGCCTGAAGAGGACTCAGGGTCCTTTGTGCCTTTTGTAGAGTTAGAATGCATTAGTGCCAGCACTTCGCTGGCCTATCACTGAAAGGGCAGCTACACGGTAAGCTTCGGCGAGCGTGGGGAAGTTAAAAATACTCTCAACAAAAATATCGACGTCAGCATCTGCAAGAAGAGCCATTTGACCAATATGGACTAATTCTGTTGCCCCCTCTCCAACCACCATGACGCCCAATACTTTCTTGCCTTCACTATCACATACCAGCTTTAACATCCCATCTTGAACGCCTGATATCTGGCCTCGGGCAATTTCTTCAAATAGTGCTTTGCCAACAATGACATCATCATATTTATCCCTGGCTTGTTGTTCACTCAGGCCAACGGAAGATAGCTCTGGAATGCCGTAGATGCCCGAGGGAATCATCTGGTTCATCTTGCCGATTGAAATCTCCAAGGCATTACAGCTCGCTCTTCGGCCCTGCTCCATGGAGGCAGAGGCCAAAGAAGGGGGGCCGATCACGTCCCCGGCCGCAAAGATATTTTTAACCTCTGTACGCAAATCTTCGTCGACAGGGATCAACCCGCGATCATTGAGACTGAGCCCGGCATTTTCAATTTTCAGGTCTCCGACATTGGCCAGGCGGCCGGCCGCACAAAGTAGCTTTTCGCTTTTTACAACCGTGCCATCTTCACACTCAGTAATGACATTCGACAGTCCGTCCCAAGAGACTTTGTTTACGATCGTATCACCAATCCAGGTGCCGCCTGAGGTTTCAAAATTGTGTACAAATTTGTCGGTGAGGTCCTCGTCCAGAAAACCGAGTGGTCGCGGGTAGCGATCAATCATTGTTACCTTAACGCCTAAAGCCTGGAAGATGGATGCGTATTCACTGGCGATCACGCCGCCCCCCAGCACTGTCAGGCTGCTGGGCAGGTAAAGCATGGAGAGTATGGAGTCACTGTCAAAAATGTGTTCGTGGTCTACGGGGATGTTGTCGGGGGTGCGAGGGAATGACCCGGTTGCGATAATGATGTTTCTTCCCTTTATGACTTCTGTCTCGCCTTTCACCTTTTCAATTTTTAGGTGTGTACTGTCGACAAAACTCGCGCGCCCATGGATACGTTCGATGCCATTGCGACTAATCTGGCGTTGCATGTAGTCGTCGTGTGCCAGCAACACTTCATCCAGGCGATCAATGAGTGTGGCCATTTCAGTATCTTCAGCTAAAACGAAGTTAGACAGTTCAGCGTTTTGGCGCATGTGCTTCACACGAAGTGCGTTTTCGCGCAGGGTCTTGGAGGGTATGGTCCCTCTGTGAACACAGGCGCCACCCAGCACTTTGTCGCGCTCGATGAGTGCGACGGTTTTTTTGGCTTTGGCAGCCTGGACTGCCGCCTTTTGCCCTGAGGGGCCACTGCCAATAACAATCAAGTCAAATTCGTTCGGGTCAGTACTCACGCTGACATAGCCTCCCTTGTGCTGGCGATTGCATCTTTCATGTCAAGAAGTCTCTCAACTTCGTCTTGATATAAATTTAAATCGGCCAGTACAGGCAGGCCCTTTAATGTCTCGAGGTCCAATGCCTCGGGGTCTAAGACGTGAGAGGCAAATTGGGCCCCTCCATTGACCATGGTCGTTTGATCTTTTGCAAGGTTGGCTTCTTCATAGTTATCGAAATGAAGTACGGCATCACAGACAATTTTGGGCATTTCCCATTTGTCCACCACCTTGGCTCCCACCTCACGCTGATAGGTACTTTCCAGGATCAATATGTCCTCCCGTGTTAGAGGCAACTGTTTGTCTCGTGAGATTTCAATAACCGCTTGAAGCACGACGGGTCGGCCAATTGAGTGGAGAAGCCCACAAAGAAACGTTGCTTCAACATTTCTACGGCAAATTCGTGCAATTTCTTTGCTCCACAGCGCTGTGGTCAGGGAGTGCTGCCAAATGCGATCTATGTGTTCCTCAAAGCCTGGAGCATCAAACATCTTGGTGCTGATGGAGGCCGCCAGGGCGATGTCGCTGATCAGGTTCATCCCTAGGCGTGTAATAGCTTGCTGTAGTGACACCATAGAACCATTGGGGCTATAAGCTGCCGAGTTAGCAATGCGCATGACATGTCCCGCGAGCGATTGATCACCTTGTATTAATTGGGCCAGGCGAGAGGCGTCCGAGTCGGGGTCCTGGGAAAGTGAAACAACTTTCCCGGCGACTTCTGGCAACATGGGCACAGAGAGTTCGCCTTCTCTTAATGCGGTTTCCAATTGCGGGATCAGAGATTCTGCCTCGGCGCTTAGCGCTGTGTTAGTGGAGCTCATGAGGTGTTCCTTTGGTTAGCTGATGTAACGTATTTATTATCATTCTGTCCATTGTTCACTGGTGGTGTTCAACCGCTCCCGGGACGGACTGTTCTCCAAGGAGTGTATCACTTTAATAACAAGTATCACTGTCGACACGCTTACAGAAATCGACGAGTAGGTGTTTGATGATTGGACTACCTTATACTTTATGACATCAAGTTACTAAAACTAGTTTGGATATTGCATTTTTGTTGGTGAGTCCACTGGAAGGCTGATGTTACAGTTATCGACTATAGTTACTCAGGGAATGAAGTAAGGAAAGGGAATTATGACCGCTCACCATCTTGTATTGTTTCAGCCGCTATCGGCCCCCTCAACGACTGACCACCAGCTTAGTGAGGTTTTCAAGGTAAGCTCTGCCCAAACGGTTGAAGCCTGTTTGGGTTTATTGGAATCCGCAGACTCTGCGGCTGAAACTCAAGCTGACGATGTCAGAGTGATCATTGCGGATTTCAGCAGTGTGGACGAAGCTGATTATGTCATCGGCGCGTTGCTGGTAGACGGCGCACAAGAATACGGGGTGCCCGTTGTGCTGTTGGCGCCAAATTCCTCTTTAAGTCAAAAGCTCAAGGCATTTGAGATCGGTTTTGATGACTATATCGACCCTGATGTGACACAGGAAGAAATCTCCGCCCGTGTCTCCCGGGCCATTTTCAATCAGATCGCAAATGAGCAGTTGAAGAGCCGGCTTGATCTGGCTAATGCAACGGCATTTACGGCGATGGCTGACAATAGTGATCTGGGCTCAAATATACAGTTCCTGTTGGATATCAACCGCTGTAACAATTTGGATGAATTGGGTCAAACATTGTTTCGTACTATTTCTCATTATGGCCTGTCCTCCAGTCTGCAGATGAGAAGCCTGATGGGCACCAAAAACATGGAAGCCAATGGCATGGCAAAAGATCTGGAATCCCAGCTCTTAACCCATATGAAAGATGCGGGTCGTTATGTTGATTTTTCCCATCGCACTATTATCAACTATGGCCAGTGCTCCTTGTTGATTCGAAATATGCCTATGGATGACGAGAAGAAATATGGCGCGGTGAAGGACAATACTTTTTCTTTGGTTCAGGGTGTTGATGCCCGAATAAAGGCACTTGATGAACATCAGAGGCTACTGGAGGAGAAAGAAACGCTGAAAAAACTCTCTGCCAGAGTTCAGGATATCATGACCCGAATCGACAACTCTTACCAACAGGTCATGCGTGAAATTGTAACCGTGGCAGAAGATACCGCTGATTCCATTCAATCTAGAATTCCAGTGCTGGCGCTGAGTGAAGAGCAGGAACAGTTCCTGGAAGAGGTTTCTCACCGCCTGGTCAGTGAAACAACCGATGTATTCAACCGTGGTTTACAAGTCGATGAATGCTTTCAGATTTTGTCTGACGACATGGCAAATGCCTTGGCCCGGGTTGATTTTCTGGAGGAGGCAACACAGGAGCCGGAGCGAGAGGTTTGTTACATTGAGCAGCCCGTTGATGGGGATGAGGATCAGGGCGTCGAACTATTTTGATCTGTTCAGGTCACAGCGTTAGATGCGGGCGAGAGAACCAGCCCGCATATTAAACTATTTTTCTGTCACTAATTACCCACTCAGGATTACTATCTTGGCCGTAAGGCGCTAGTATTATTAAATCAGCATTTGAATGGGACATGGGAGCGCGTAGTGGGTCTGGATACCGACAATAGGGATCTTGTATGGGACTTGGATTCCCTGAATCAGCGCCAGCAGGCGATTGATTTTGTCATGGGTTTTGAGAACAAAATTTGCATCTATTCTGGCTCAGTTGAGCAACTCTATACCAACTACAATATTTTTTTCCCAAAAGAAGAAAGTCGTAAATTAGTTATTCTACCCAACCCCTATGCCCACCACGATACGTATCAGGGGATCCCGGAGGGGGCAGTCACTGCAACAGGCCTGCATATCATTCCAGGCGGCCCTCCGCACAATCCCACTTTACAGTTAACGATACCCTTCAAAAGCGGAAAGACCAAATACCGCACCGTACCTCTACAGGTAGGGTTACGGGTCATCAACCAGCGGCGCCCGCCCAATAGACCGCTATTGCCGATCGTGATGAAAGGGGATTTAAGGGAGTTGGATTCGCAGACGCCCTGTCTGCACCTGCACTGTATACATCTGGGGCGGCTGGATAAAATGTCTTCACTGGATTCCAACAGTATCCGTCAAGTTATCTCGGAGCGCCTGTCTGTCATGCAGTGAGGCGCCGCTTCGTGCAGTTACTAGGGTAATCTGAACGCAATAGGCAGAGAGAATTCGAAGTCTGAGCCAATGACCGCATCGGGTACCGTTGGGAAGGGTTCGGCCTTGCTGACCGCCCTGAGGGCTTCTCTGTTCAGCAGTGGGTACTTAGACTCTTCGATGGTCTGCACCGCCTTTATTTTTCCTTCTCGGTCTATGGTGACACTCACTCTTACGCTCCCTTCCTGGCTGCGTTTAACGGCCCGCTTTGGGTAGCTCAAAAACTTATAGGTGTAACGCAACAGGCTCGAATGGTAGAGCTGTCGGGCGATAAGAGACTCGGCGGTTAACTCGGGCTCTTCCTCAGCCAATTCTTCCTCTGCAGCCTCTTCTTCTGGCGCAGTGGCAACGGTGTCGGTCGGGGGCGGGGCCGCAGCTGGGGTTGTTTCATTGCTTTCGCTACTTGAATTGGCCTCCGGCGGTGCGGTTTGCGTAGCAGCCGCTTGAAGGGCGGGTTCTGCCTCCGATAGGTTTGCCTCTGTGGCTAGTGGTGGTGGCACATTGATACTGGGGGCGCTGATTGCTGGAGCTGCACTAGCGACAGCTTGAGGCGCCTGCTCGGACTTCTCTTCAGGTTTGTTCCAGTCTTTGATAGCCGCTATTCGATTGTCGCTGGGTTTAATGGCTTCATAGCGAGAAAGCAAAGTGGTATCCACGTCGCCATTGCTGAGTAGTTGACTACGAAAGTCAGAAGAGAGAGGTACACTGCCTATCCAGGTGCGTAGTAGTACCTCAAAAAAGCCCTCTGTGTGAAAAGTCCCTAGCTCAACCCCATTAACCGAAACTACGGTGCCGTCGTTCGCTCGGCTGTCGATTAGAATGACATCCCCGGTGGTTAGTTTTTCTTTGAATAAACCTGCAAATGCCACCGTGTCCTTGGCATATTTCGCCAATTGCCCGCCGGGGGTATTGATCGCCATCCCTTCAATCCACATGCGTTTTAGGCTGCGGTGAGACAGGCGTTTGGCGGTAATATGCAGGCTGATCTGTTTTTGGCCCTTGTCTTGAAGTATGGCAGCGGCGTCGCTACTTAAATTCTCAAGATATAGGCCCGCAATAAACTTCTCTTTGCCAAGCTCTGTGTGGGGCGACAGACCGTTTAGGAGAGGGGCTGCGAGTATATTTTGGCTCAATAACAACAGTAACGATACGGCCAAGGCCCTGGCTTTGGGCCGGGCAAGACGATTCCTCATAGCTCACTCACTCTTATTATTTTGACTAGAACAAATCTAAATAAAAAGGCCCTATGCTAAAGCCCATTTTGATATATCGCTTACTCTACAGATTCTGGATCTGACTTCAAGTGGCTTGCCTTGATTTAATGCCCGATTAAGTTGGGTATTGGGAGAATTGTTGAGATTTGTGACGGGGGTAGATGAATACCTGGCCTGATCGTTGATAGCATTTGCTCCCAGATCCCGACATTGGAGCATTTTATGATATTTAGGCCTTTGCACGCACTTTCCGCGGACAGTATTCACCCGGTATTGCAGGGCATTCCTTTTTTTAAGACTGTCAGGGAGCAGGATCTAAGCCAATATGAGGCGCTGGTGCAGCACTCCCAAATGGCGTCTTTTGGCCCAGGGGAGGTATTACTTAGCAAGGGCGATCACGATTTTTGGTTGTTTTTCTTGCTGCGCGGCCAGTTGGATGTCTTTCCTGATAATGGCGATTTTCAGGATTCCATCAATCAGATAACACCGGGGGAGGTCTTTGGTGATCTTTCAATGCTGACGGGTCGGCAGAGAAGCGCCTCTGTACGTGCGAGTGACAGCTTCAGGCAAACTACCGTGCTGGGTCTGGATTTTAGGGTTTTTGGACGTCTGGGAGATTTTTCTCGGCTGACATTGGACACCAAGTTAGCGTACTACCGAAATACCGCACACAACTTAAGGTGGAAATTGGATGTCTATCGCATGGAATATCCAGATTCACCTTTGGCCGCGAAACATCGCAGTTTGAAACTGTTCGCGGGCAAGCGAGATACTTTGGAAGAGTTGGAGGCGCTTGAATTCCAGGCCAAGCAGCTGGCAAACCTGCTGAAGGATTGGAATCAGAGTTTTACCTCAACGGCTTCGGTTCAACTGGCCCCAGAGCACCCAAGAGCCTCTGTTGGGGCAAGTTATTAAGTGACGTAGGGGTAGATCTGTTTCCAGGACTCAAACCCCCCGTCCAGGCTATAAACATCATCGAAGCCCTGTTCGATAAAAAATTGTGCGGCGCTTTGGCTGGCATTGCCATGGTAACAGTAGACAATTAAAGGCTGGTCCAAATCTGCACCCCGGATATAGTCCTGGACGTTTTCATTGTCGATCAGCGTGGCGGTTTCTATGTGCCCGAGCGCAAATGAAGCCGCGTCGCGGATGTCGACCAGGGATACGGTTTGTTCGTCAATCATTGTCTTGCTGGCATCGATACTGATGTGTTTGAAATGTGTCATGAATTTCAGGCATGCCTCCTATGAATTTAGGTATGGTTAATAGCTCCCATTTTAGGGGGTAAACAGGTATTATTGCGAGCTGTTTCAGGCGACTTATCGCCTTCCTCAAAAGAATCAACGTTGCCGAATTGAATAAATCTCTGAATGTACGGTCCTCACTTACCAGGCCGTGTCGGAGAGGCAAACCCTACTGTAAGAGATATCGGGAATTATGACTGTATTTACAAAGATCTGGGCAAAGAAAAACTATCGCATTGCCACTGCTTTGGGTGGTTTGATCATCGTGTGGCTTGCGAGTGGGTTGCTGGTGGGCAGCGAGCAGCCTGAGGACGCGGCGGTCGTGCAGCAAAAGACTTTGACCTCAGTCATGGTTAAAGACATGCAGGCGAGTGACTACCCTGTGACCTTATCCCTGCGCGCCCGTACCGAGCCCAATCGAGCGGTAGAGGTGAAAGCTGAAATTGTGGGACGTGTAATCGCCTTGCCCGTTGAAAAGGGTGGTTTAGTTAACACTGGGGATGTTATTTGTGAGTTGGCGGCGGAAGATCGAATTGAAATGCTGGACCAGGCAAAAGCCGTTCTGACAAAAGCCCAGTTGGACTACGATGGCGCGCTTCGACTTAAGTCCGGCGGTTACCAGTCACGCACCGCTATTGCCGATGCGCTGGCTCGATTGGAGGCGGCAAAAGCCAGCGCGACACGGGCGCAACTGAATAGAGATAACCTGTTCATTAAAGCCCCCTTTGCAGGCGTCGTGGATGTAAGGCCTGTTGAGCAGGGCGATTTTATGCAGCGCGGTGATGTGTGTGCCAAAGTATTAGATTTAGACCCTCTATTGGTGAGCGGTCGCTTAGCGGAGTCTTCAGTCGCAAAAATTAAAGTCGGAGATCAAGTAGGTGCGGCATTGGCCAGTGGCGAAAAGCTGCAGGGCACCGTGCGCTTTATTGAGCGCAATTCTGACTTGGTCACCCGCACGTTCCGCCTCGAAGCTCTGGTAGACAATGCCGCGTTAACCTTGCGAAGTGGCCTCACCGCAGAGATGACGATTCCGGTGGGAACGGCCCGAGCACACCTTGTTAATGCATCGCTGTTGGTCTTGGATGATGAAGGTGGTATTGGATTAAAAATTATCGATGATCAGGATGTTGTGCATTTTGTTAATGTTCAAATAATAGGTGATCAATCGGATGGAGTCTGGGTAACAGGTTTACCCGAGACCAATCGTCTGATTACGATTGGGCAGCAGTATGTCGTGAGTGGAGAGCACGTTATAACGCAGAGTGAAAACAGTGGTGTGTCGAAATTATGAGTATGCTTTCAACGGCGGTTAGCCATTATAGAAGTACCTTTTGTATTCTATTTCTCATTGTATCGGTCGGTATCTTTTCTCGTGCATCGATGACCATTGAAGCGAATCCGAATATCGAAGTGCCTTTGGTGACTGTTTCGGTTTATCTGGATGGTGTTTCGCCGGAGGACGGCGCCAGATTGTTGATACGCCCTCTGGAAAAAGAATTGCGAACGCTGGAAGGCATTAAAGAGCTTAATGCAACGGCCCGTGAATCCATCGCTTATGTGTTAGTAGAATTTGAGGCCGAAGCGAATTTGGATGAAGCGCTGAACGATGTGCGAGCGGCTGTCGACAGAGCCAAGGCGGAGTTGCCTCGGGATGCTGAAGAACCGGTTGTAAAAGAAGTCACTGCCGTTGATATGCCAACGGTTGTGGTCGCGCTGTCGGGCGAAAACGTTAAAGACCGAGTGTTGTTTCAATCTGCACAGTTCTTAAAACGTAAAATCGAAGCGATGCCCACGGTATTATCTGCGGACATGAGTGGCCACAGAGAGGAAGTATTGGAAGCCGTGATAGACCCTGCACGGCTTGAGCACTACAACATAACCAGCGATCAATTGATCAATGCCGTATTAGTGAACAACCTGCTGGTGCCAGCGGGCCAGTTAGATAATGGGCAAGGAAAATTTGCTGTAAAAGTACCCGGTCTGATCGAAACCGCCAAGGATGTCTACGACCTTCCCTTAAAAACAACGGAAGACGGTTTAGTGACTCTGGGAAGTGTCGCTGAGATACACCGAACGTTTAAAGATCCCACAACGTTTACTTCTATTCGTGGGCAAAGAGCCATCACTGTCGAAGTGAAAAAACGTACCGATGCCAACTTGATTGAAGTGGCGGAAGAGGCCCGGAAAATAGTCAACGACCACAGGCACTTATTGCCCCAGGGTGTTGAAATTAGCTTTTTGCTCGACCAGTCTCCCTATACCCGGGACATGGTCAGCGAAATGGAAGGTAATATTGTGACGGCAATGAGCCTTGTAATGGTTATTGTTGTGGCGGCTCTGGGCTTTCGCTCCGGTTTGTTGGTGGGGCTGCGTATACCTTTCTCTTTGCTATTTGCATTGATAATCACATTTCAAATGGGTTTCTCTTTCAACTTTATGGTGATGTTTGGCATGTTGCTGGCATTGGGCATGTTGATTGACGGGGCCATTGTGATCACTGAATTTGCCGACCGAAAAATGGCAGAGGGCTTAAGTAGCAAGGCCGCCTATCAAGTGGCGGTCAAGCGCATGTTTTGGCCGGTAATGGCATCGACCGCTACCACGCTAGCAGCATTTCTGCCTTTGATGTTTTGGCCGGGTGTCGCCGGTCAATTTATGAGTTACCTTCCGGTAACCGTATTTGCTGTGCTTACCGGGTCGCTGTTGTATGCATTGTTTTTTGCTCCGGTGATGGGCTCTCTGCTGGGGCGCACGGGAATGGAGCCGGACGTTAAAAACTATCTGCGCCATCTTGAAACGGAATCACCGGAAACCCTACCCGGTTTCACCGGGCGTTATGCAAAAGTATTGGCCAGTCTGTTGCGTTATCCAGGGCTGGTATTTATTGGCAGCATGTTTTGTCTTTATCTCATTTTCAACTTATATGGTCGTTTTGGCGCCGGGGTGGAATTTTTCACAGAGTCTGAAGATCCGTATGCCATCATATCAATAAGGGCACAGGGGAACTTCTCTGCCTCAGAAACCGATGATATCGTGCGTGAAGTAGAACAGCGAATACTGAAATTCCCAGAAGTATTTTCAACCTATACAACCAGTGGAGCCAGTAATAATGTTATGTCTTTTGGGGGTGGTTCTGGCGACGCTAAAGACAGCATCGGCAGCATTTTTGTAGAGACGTTTCCTCCGCAGACACTTGGGCGTTCGGTCCATAAAGTGATTGCCGACATGAACAAAGCGACAGAAGATATGCCGGGCATTTTTGTCAATGTGAAAGCCCTAGAAAATGGTCCTCCCGTAGGCAAGCCACTGCAAATCCAGTTGGAGTCTACGAATTTAGACAAACTCCTGGCCGCGACACATCAAGTACGCCATCACTTGATGAATGAGATGGACGGTTTGAGGGACATTACAGACAGTTCACCGCTACCGGGTATTGAATGGCAAATGTTGGTCGACAGGGGGCTCGCCGCGCAAATGGGTGCCAACGTGGTTGAGGTGGGCCGAGCTGTACAGTTGGTTACAAATGGGGTGAAAGTGGGTGAGTACCGCCCGGACGATGCCGACGACGAGGTGGATATTCGTGTCCGTTTCCCCAAATCAGCAAGGGGTATGGGTGAATTGGACCGTTTAAGGGTCAATACTAATAACGGCACTATTCCTGTCTCCAGTTTTGTTAAACGAGTTGCCCAACCTAAGGTTGATAAGGTTCAGCGTGTGGACGGCATTCAAATAATGACCGTGAGCGCAGACGTTGAACTTGGCGTGCTGCCTGACGATAAAGTCAAAGAAGTGCTCGCGTGGCTGGAGCAGGCCAATATCGACCCCCAGGTGAATGTCGAGTTTAGAGGAGCCAACGAAGAGCAGAGCAAATCCCAGGAGTTTTTGTCGGTCGCATTTTCTCTGGCTTTGTTTTTGATGTTTATTCTTCTTGTGACTCAATTCAACAGCTTTTATCAGGGGTTCCTTATCTTGTCTGCGGTTGTGATGTCTACTGCGGGAGTGTTGTTGGGGTTGTTGCTGACACAGGGCACCTTCAGTACGATTCTGACCGGCGTGGGCATCGTCGCACTGGCGGGAATTGTGGTGAACAACAATATTGTATTGATTGATACATTTAACTACGTCCGTCAGCACGAGAAAGATTTAACGGTAGCGGAGGCTGCCGTAAAGGCCGCAGCACAGCGGCTTCGCCCGGTGTTTTTAACCACCGCAACAACGATTCTGGGTCTTCTGCCTATTGCCATGAATTTAAGTGTCGATCTCATTGGCCGAAATATAGTTGAAGGGGGCTCTATTGCATCAAACTGGAAGCCCCTGGCGAGCGCTATTGTGCATGGTTTGGCGTTTTCAACGCTGCTGACTTTGGTCGTAACACCGGTCATGTTAGTATTGCCGAGTATTTTACGTCGCCACCTGACTTCTGGCTTTGCCTATGTCAGGCAGGTAGTAGGAACTCGTGCGGAAGCGCACCGTGAATAATATTTTGGCATTTGATGAAATTTGACGAACTAAAATTAAACCCGGGATGCCAGATACAGCTGCAGATTAGCGATGATGGTGGAGAGGTCTTCAAATACGGGTCTCGCTATGTCGGCTGTATACAGGGTAAGGCTTTGTTGTTGGCGCTGCCACGCACACCCATGGGGGCGCCCCGGCTCAGAGTCGGGCACAAGCTGACGGTTCATGTGATGCTCGATAACGGTATTTGTGTCTTTAACAGCGCAATCACGCACAGCGTAACAACGCCCTATCCTTTATTGCACATGACCGTGCCGGTTAATGTTGCGTTTAAAGAGGTGCGAGGTGCGACTAGGGTGACCGTAAATCACCCAGTGGGCGTGACCAATATCAGTGAGCTGGAGGAACCTCATACCAAGGGGATCATTGCTGACATTAGCGTCTCTGGCGCTCGCTTGGAGTTGAGTGAGGCCGTGGGGCGTGTGGGTGACGAACTCGAAGTGCTGACCGATGTCCAAATAGGACGCTTAGTGCGTACTTTACGGGTCAAATCGGTCATCCGTTCCAGGATAGAACGCAGTACCAAAGAAATTGACCACAACTTGCCTGCGGTCTATGGCATAGAGTTTATCGAGGCGAATGAAGATGTTTTGTTGGTTTTGTATGCCTACGTTTATGGTGAAATGGCGGCAGTCTAGCCTTTTATTGTTTGCCCTGAGCTCTGGCCTTTACCTTTCGCTGCTATCGCCGCCCAGCCACGGGGTTGATGAAAGCAATTTGTGGTTGCCTATTAGTTATCGCCCCCATTACATGAAATTGATTCGAGCGGCTAAACTGGTCGAGGATAACGCGCACGACTGTCAGTCCATTCTCCGAGGTGAGTTACAGGCGAGCAAAAGCACAAAGGAGCACCCTGTTTTCAGGATTGTGTGCCGAAACCAAGCTAAGCGCTCTTTTGCCATCATCATTGACGGCCTGGCAATGGAGGTGATTGATCCAGCCTTTCCGGGGGGGACGGTCTCTTTTGAAGAGCTTGAGGTGCTGAGATTACAGGCACTCGCCCAGAAGGAAAAAGAAGCGGAACTGGAAGCCCAGAGACAGGAGTTGATAAGACAACAAGCTTTGTGGCTCAAGTGCGAGGAAAAAGTCGCGGAGCGCACGAAGATGATGAAAGATAAAGTGATATTAACGACAGAAGCTCCCGCAGCGGAGGTCGGCCCTGAGCAGAGTTTGAAGTTTTTACTCGATTTTGATGCCAAAACTCCGCAGGGCAAAGCGCTGCGCTACAGAGCGATTTGTCACTTTAATGAAAGTGAAACTCTTAAAGTATCCATTCGGCCCAGGCGAACCATTGCGAAAGATGCGCCTCCCTAGGTCACTTTGGCTTCTTCCATTGCCTTAATTTCAGTCTCTGAGTAACCCAGCAAGCTGGATAATACTTCCTGTGTACTTTGACCCAAGAGCGGAGGTATGCGCTTGTCGTCGACGGGCGTGCGACTATATCGAATTGGATTTGCAACGAGTTCAACTTTGTCGCCAAGCGGGTGGTCCAGCTCCATACGCATGCCGCGTTCGAGTAAATGTGGGTCCGAGAATACCTGATCAATATCGTTAATGGGGCCACAGGGCACACCCTGAGCTTCTAGTTCGGTCAGCCAGAAATCGCTACTTTTTTGTTTAATAACCTCTGCGACTGCCTCACAAACCCTATCTCTATTTTTTACACGCATGGCGTTGGTTGAGAACACACTGTCTTCTAGCCAATGATCACGTTGTGCCAATCGTGCGAATTTGGCAAATTGACTATCGTTGCCAACGGCAAGAATAATATGGCTGTCGGATGTGGCAAAAGCCTGGTATGGCACAATGTTAGGGTGAGCATTGCCCAGGCGGGTCGGCTTAACGCCACCCACCAGATAATTGCTGGCTTGGTTGGCGAGTACCGCAGCCTGCACATCAAATAGAGCCAGATCAATGTGCTGGCCTTTGCCCGAGCGTTGGCGTTCGAGTAAAGCGCCCTGTACTGCGATTGTTGCATATAAACCAGTGAAGAGATCGGTTACCGCCACACCCACTTTCTGAGGGCCTCCGCCCGGCAGACTGTCTTTTTCACCGGTAATGCTCATGAGACCGCCCATACCTTGAATCATGAAATCATAACCCGCCCGGTGTCGATAGGGGCCGGTTTGACCGAAGCCGGTGATGGAGCAATAGATAAGTGCGGGGTATTCTTCTTTCAAACTATTGTAGTCCAGGCCATATTTTTTCAGGCCATCCACTTTATAATTTTCGATTACGATGTCTGAAATAGCGATCAGTTTACGAATAATTGCCTGGCCGGTTTCAGTGGTTATATCAACGGTGATAGATTTTTTACCACGATTGGCGGCCATAAAATAAGCCGTTTCGCTGGTCTCATTGCCTTCACTATCGCGAAGGTAGGGGGGGCCCCAGTGGCGAGTATCATCGCCGCCACCAGGACGTTCAACTTTAATAACTTCCGCGCCTAGATCGGCGAGTGCCTGGCCGGCCCAGGGGCCCGCCAGAATTCGACTCAAATCCAGCACGCGTACTCCGTTTAGTGGGGCTTGAGTCAAATTGCTCATTGCTTTCTCCGGTATCGAATTAACAGAATGCCTGCAGGCCCGTTTGTGCACGGCCTAAGATTAAGGCGTGAACATCCTGGGTTCCTTCATAAGTGTTAACCACTTCAAGGTTAACCATGTGCCGCATTACTGGGTATTCGTCAGAGATGCCATTGCCGCCATGCATGTCTCGAGATTCACGGGCCACCTCAAGTGCTTTCACACAGGAGTTACGTTTCAACAGTGAGATCAACTCAGGAGGTAATTGGTGCTGGTCTTTTAATTGGCTGGCACGTAAGCAGCCCTGTAATGCCAGTGAAATATCGGTCTGCATGACGGCCAACTTTTTCTGAATAAGTTGGTTTGCTGCCAGTGGGCGATTGAATTGTTTGCGCTCCAGTGTATATTCCAAAGCCGAATGCCAACAGGCTTCTGCCGCCCCAAGTGCGCCCCAGGAAATGCCAAGGCGTGCGCTGTTCAGGCAACCAAAAGGCCCTTTTAAACCGGCGACGTTAGGCAGCATATTTTCTTCGGGAACAAAAACCTCATCCATTACAATCTCGCCCGTTATGGATGTACGCAGAGCCAGCTTACCTTCGATCTTAGGTGCGCTCAGACCCTCCATGCCTTTGTCGAGAATAAAACCTTTGATTATGCCGTCATCATTTTTGGCCCAGACAATAAACACGTCTGCAACAGGAGAGTTGGTGATCCACATCTTTGCGCCGCTGAGTCGGTAGCCGCCTTCAACAGACTTGGCTCGGGTGATCATGCTGCCGGGATCGGAGCCGTGATCAGGCTCTGTGAGACCAAAGCAGCCAATTAATTCGCCCGTGGCCAGTCGTGGCAAATATTTTTCTTTTTGACTTTCGCTGCCATAGGCATAGATAGGATACATAACAAGGCTGGATTGCACGCTCATCATTGAGCGATACCCAGAGTCTACCCTTTCTATTTCGCGGGCAATCAAGCCGTAGCTTACGTAACTTACACCCGGGCAACCATAACCTTCCAGCGGAGACCCCAGGAGGCCCAGCTCTCCCATTTCTTTGAATATATTCAGGTCTGTGTGCTCGTTTCTGAATGACTCCCTAACCCTTGGCAAAAGCTTATCCTGGGCGTATTGGCGGGCGGTATCTCTCACCATGCGCTCTTCTTCGGTTAATTGCTGGTCCAGCAGAAAAGGATCTTGCCAGTCGAAGTTTTTGGACCAGTGTGGATTGTTGCTCATAGGGTCACTCCTGAAGTGCGATGGGCCTGTTGCGGCAGTGGGCGGACTATAGCAGTCCAAGTTGCATAAGGAAAATATATAAAATATATGCTATCTATATATAATTAGTATGTAGATATTGCCTGAGAAAAACCAAAGTGGAACCAGAGACCCGATAAAATGGATAATCGCCAGTTACAGATCTTTCACAGTGTAGTAAAGGAAGGCAGTTTTACCAGAGCAGCCAATGCCTTACATATGGCCCAACCGGCGGTCAGCATTGCCATTCGAAAACTTGAGCAAGAGTTGGGTCAAAAACTACTGAGTCGCGCGGGTAAAACAATATTGCCCACAGCCGAAGGGGAGCGTTTATTAGTTCATGCCCAAAAAATCCTGCAGCAGTTTGAACTGGCGGCGCAGGAATTTGTGGATTTGAATAATCTGCACGCGGGACAGGTTCGATTGGGCACCTCTGCCATGTTGGGTTCTTATTATTTTCCCGAGAAACTGACAGAATTTCGAAGATCGCACCCAGGAATAAACATTCGTATTACCGGCGAGGGCACACAGCGAGCTCAACAGCTGATACTGACGGGTGAAATCGATATGGGCATTGTCAATATGGAGGGGGTTCCTCCAAATTTGCAGGCCCATAGCTTGGCAGTAAAAGAAGAGGTTGTTGCTTGTGTCGGGCCCAAACACCGTTTTGCTGGGAAGCGATCATTGAGTTTTGAGTCTTTTGCTGAGGAGCCTCTCATTCTTTATACCGAAGGTTATTATCTCAGAGAGCTGATTGCGAGCTTGAGCGAGCACAGTGACCTGCAACCGAGAATTGCCTGTGAAACGAATATTCTACGGTTAATGATAAATCAAGTAAGGGAGGGGCTCGGTTTGGGTTTTTGTCTGCGTCGAGTGGTTGAGCAGGAAAAGGACCTTGTGGGTGTGCCATTTGAAACACCGGTCTTTCTGGATTTAGGTATCGCCTGGAAGCGGAATCAGTATTTGTCGAAAGCCAATCGACAGTTTGTGAGTTTTTTGTTGGGAAAGGAGTTAGGGGAGGTTTGAGAAGAGTTTCCGGCGCCTAAGAGGCGCCGGAAATAAGCGAGTTACTTCTTAGACGCTTTTTTAGCTGCCTTCTTCTTGGCGGCTGGCTTCTTAGTAGCTTTTTTTGCAGCGGGCTTTTTAGCCGCTTTTTTAGCGGCCGGTTTTTTGGCTGCCTTTTTTACTGCTGGCTTCTTAGCAGCTGGTTTTTTAGCTGCCTTCTTCTTGGCTGCTGGCTTCTTAGCGGCTTTTTTGGCCTTGGCTTTGGCTTTAGCAGCGGCTTTCTTCTCTGCAGCTTTAGCTTTAGCAGCGGCTTTCTTGTCTGCGGCTTTGGCTTTAGCAGCGGCTTTCTTAGCACTTGCTTTTACCTTGGCAGCAGCTTTCTTGGCAGCGGCTTTTTCTTTGGCGGCTTTAGCTTTGGCTGAGGTTTTTGCCTTGGCAGCTGCTTTCTTAGCCTTGGCTTTAGCACTGTCGGCGGCTTTTTTAGCAGCTACCTTGGCTTTAGCGGCAGCTTTCTTGGCAGCAACTTTAGCTTTGGCGCCGGCTTTTTTAGCGCTTGCTTTAGCTTTGACAGCGGCTTTCTTGTCAGCGGCTTTTTGTGCTTTAGCAGCGGCGGCTTCTTGTGAAGCTACGGCTTTTGCTTCAGCAGCGGCTTTTTTGTTGGAAGCTTTAATGACATTTAATGCAGCTTTTGCATCAGCAGCAGCTGATTTAGCAGAGGAAGCGGCGGCATTTGCAGCTTTAGCGGCAGTTTGAGCGGCAGCAATTTGCTTCGCGCTAGCAGCAGATTTCTTCTTTTTACGAGCAGCGGCAACTTTGTTTGCAGCTGATTTTGCTTTTGCAGCAGCTTTCTTAGCGTCAGCAGCGAGTTTGTTAACAGACTTAGACGCATCAGACTCTTGTTTTGCACGAGCTTTTGCCAGTTGGGTTTGCAGTTTTGCAATTTCCTGCTCTAACTGAGCAACAGGGTTTACCGCTTTAGTTTTTTTAGCAGCCATGTTTAGCTTCCTTGATTTTTTTTAAAAAAAATTGCCAGCAATTTGCTTAGAATTCAAAGGCGTGTATAAGTTAAGGCTTTGACGTGAAATATCAAGGCTTTTACGCCAAAAAGTGTCGAAAAAGTGTTAAAAAGCCGACAAAATTTAGATTAAATCCATTCTCAAGGCCCCGAGCCCCTTTTTTTTTAAAAAAGGACCCGATTTTTATAAAAACACTTGTTTGATATCAGGGCTTGGAAATGAGAATTTTTGTGGCTTAGATGAGTGCGCCATTGGGAATGAATTTATTGGTGGAATGGTTTTTAATCCAGATAAGTTGCTGTTTATCCAGAGGGGACTTGCGCTGCCGCAAGATTTTCGCCATCCAAACAACCGGAGATTCAGCACCGGCATCCCAATTGGGTAACAGCATTTCCGCACGGGTAAAGAATCGGATCAAATGATTGATGTCTTCGATGTCAAATGGCTCAAGCGCGGTTTTCCAAAGCGCCATAGGTAGTCGCATCACCGTGTGATTCGATGAGATGATCTTTTCGTCCAATAAAGACGGCATTGATTCCAGTTTTTCTTCCTGGCTCAAGCGAATAAATAGGTGAAGTAATTCTTCACCAGGCAACTCCGCCTCTGTCGATTGATTCACTAAGGGGTCTTCAGGCGTCCAGGATCCTACACTCATCTTTTGCTCGCTCTTAAAATTTAATTGATTCGAATTATAGCGCTTAGTGGCTTCGGTTTGGTGATTTTGTTTTCCTGTTACTGTATATATGAACAGCTTTGGTGCATCATAAAGGCTGAACTCACTTCTTTGAAAATAAAACTGCGCTGATGAGTAGAAAGATTATCCACTGTGATGCCGATTGTTTTTTTGCGGCGATAGAAATGCGAGACGATCCTTCGTTGCGAGGGAAAGCGATTGCTGTGGGTGGTCAAGCCGATCGGCGTGGTGTTATTTCGACGTGTAATTATGAGGCGCGAGAATTTGGTGTTCACTCTGCAATGGCCTCGGCGACTGCACAACGTTTGTGCCCGGATTTGATCATCGTTCCAGGGAACATGGAAGCCTATCGCAAAGCTTCTCAGTCAATGCGAGAGATTTTCTTTGATTACACTGATCTAGTTGAGCCTCTGTCTCTAGATGAGGCCTATTTAGATGTCAGTGAATGTAAGCAATGTCGTGGTAGTGCCACTCTTATTGCAGAGGAAATCAGGCAGAGAATTTACGAGGCGATCGACATTCGAGTCTCTGCAGGAGTCGCGCCCAATAAGTTTTTAGCCAAGGTAGCGAGCGATTGGAACAAACCCAATGGTTTGTGTGTAGTGCCCCCTGACCAGGTTGAGAGTTTTGTCCTGCCTTTGCCCGTCAAAAAATTACCCGGTGTAGGGAAGGTGAGTGCAGAGAAATTAAAGCGGGTTGGTGTTGAGACCTGCGGTGACCTGAGGCCTTTTACGATCTATGAATTGAATGATCAATTTGGATCGTTTGGGCAGCGTCTATTTGACCTGTGCAGAGGTAAGGATGAGCGTAAAGTCAGCCCGTCCAGGCGTAGAAAATCACTGAGTGTAGAAAACACCTATAATAAAGATCTCCCGGATCTAGACCATTGCCTGGAAAAATTGCCCGCGTTGTTTGTGGAGCTGAAAAGTCGAATACAACACCTCGATGCGGCTTATCAGATACAAAAGGCCTTCGTAAAAGTGAAGTTTGATGATTTCACCACTACAACACTGGAGCGCGCGGGCACTGGGGCACGGGTAAGCGATTACCGGGAGATGATGTCGGATGCCGTTCAGCGCCAATCTCGCCCCGTGAGATTGCTCGGGATAGGTGTTCGACTGCTTGACCGGGAGGGCGGGCTGGCTGGAAGTCAGTTGGATCTGTTCAAATCGCAGGATATTGGAGCTTCTGAGTCAGAAATATTGAAGAGGGGGGAATAAGCGTAACGTCATTCGGGCCTTTTTGGCTTTATAATTAGTCTCGAGGGCTTAATTTGAGTCGTAAGGTAACACTGAGGCATGAGGGGTTTATTCCTCTGTATAAATTGGCCAACTTGGGAATAAAGCTGTTAATATGCGCCCTTAATTTTCGCGAACAGTCGCTGACTCAGGTCAGTATGTAATTAAGTTGTTGAGGGGAGAAGATTCTGTGAGCCGTAGAAAAGGCCGTGGTGCTGAGGATGATAGTTCAGATATCGATTTGACACCGATGCTCGATGTCGTCTTTATTATGTTGATCTTTTTTATCGTAACGGCTTCGTTCGTTAAAGAAATCGGTATTAATGTGAATGTTCCGGAGCCCAATGATGCGCCGCCACCCGAAGATGCGCCTGAAAACATTCTGGTGACGGTAACGGGTAGCAACGAGATCTGGATGGAACAACGCCGGGTTGATATTCGCGCAGTTCGTGCAAATATTGCACGTTTACACGCCGAATTTCCAAAAGCATCTGTAATTATTCGTGCAGACGGTAAGTCAGAGGCGGCCACATACGTTGCCATTGCCGACGCTGCGCGAGAAGCGAATGTATATGATGTGACACTGGCGCCCATTATTGAAAAATAACGGACAACTACCCAGTATAAAAGGCCGATTTTAATCGGCCTTTTTTTTGCCTCACATTTAAGTCAGGTCTATGGTTTTAAGCGGCGTTCCCTATCCCTCCTTTTTTTGTCGAGGTGCTAATATGGTCGTGCATTGATGAGGCCATCAGTTGGCAGAACTGCTTCTTATTTAATTGAATGAGGTGGCGATGATCTCCAGCCTCAATATATATTTTTTCATTGCTAAGTAGATCGTCTTCCCAAATAACGTTCAAGTCGTAGGCTTGTCCTACGGCAGGCACGGCACCGTGTGAACAATCCGAAAATAAGTTATCGAGCTCGTCTTCGTCTGCTAAAACCAATTTTCTATCAAATATTTCGTTAAGAGTGTGGCGTTTTACCTTACTTCGGCAAGGTAAAACCACCAGAGTATAGTGTAGGTCTTCGTCTCTGAAGACGACGCCTTTAGCCAGGCTTTGCTCCGGGATTTTTGCGACGCAGGCGGTGTTGTATGATCCTTCGCAATAGCGATGTTCAAGCAACTCAAATCGAATGTGATTTCGTTCCAAATAGTCTTTAACACTGATGGCAACACCCATAACACTTTCCTCAACTAACTGCTGCCATCATGCGGAGTCGGTATTTTCAGGCAACGGTTATTGCCATTGAGTTGCCGACTATTTATAGATGGCAAGAAATTGGGATATATCTTTAGTATAAGATGCCTTCGCAATAAATAAAGTTTATGCGCTTATAAACCGTAAATTCTTTAGAATAAAAAAACCCCTTAGAAAAGGGGTAAATGGGGGTTGAAGAAGTGAACTGACAGTTTCACTTGCCAGTTAATACAGCGGTGCTAAATCTTCAGCGGCTATCGCTGTTAATAGAATAAGGGATACAAGTAACATCAAGGGTGTCGCCATTGCAGTGTCTCCTGCGTCGTTGTTTTGGGTGTTTGAATACTAAGCTGGAATCAGTATAACGATCTGTGCCCTAAGTAGTTTCAAGGACCGTAAAGAAGTGTCTTGAAGAGTTACAGCAGGTTAAGTCTGGCCGTCATTGCTGTCGAGCAGCGCAACCAATTCGCCCCGGCTATTGATGCCAAGCTTTCGATAGATTCTGTAGAGGTGGTTGGATATCGTGGAGGGCGAGAGGTCCAGGTGTTTGGCGATGGTTTTAAACGTTAATCCATTACATATCCCACTGACCACCTCTTTCTCTCGGGTAGTGAGTTTGTCTAGCGCTCTTTCCGGGCGTAAGCCAATATAGAAAAGTTCGCCTAAGGCTTCTATTTCAACATGCAGACCGTTGTTTAATGTCACCTGCTCCGTCAGTTCAAAAGGTAATTGGTGTCGGGCTGTGTCGCCATACCAAGATTCGATCAGATCTAGAAATTCTCTTTCTACTTCGTGATAATTGCCATGGCAATCACAAAGTGCGCTGGCAACTTTTGACTGTTGGTGCCGTTGTTGTAACTCTACGAATTGTGCGTGAGATGCAGCAGCAATGAGATGAAACAGTAGCTGCTGTTGCATCGATTTTTCCGCAGTGGTGAAAACCTCTGCGCGGTCAAAGCGGTAGAGTGTGAGCAAAGTAAACATGCCGCTGCGTTGATTAAAATGCATTGAGCTTAAGATGCGCTCTATACCGTGAGGTTCGAAATAGCGTTTATAGAGTGTCGACTGGAAAAAGGTTTCGTCGGGCATAAGCTCCATCATGTCGACGGGTTTTCCCAATGTTTCAAGAGTGTCAGCTCGCAAAGGCGTTTTTAATTGGCCGGGCTCGATTACATGATTGAGGTGGTATTGGTAGATGGGGTTAATCGATTGGCTGGCCACTAAATCGTCAAACAATTCTTTTGAAACTTCCAAGTGTGTATGGGTATGGAACTCTGCGGTACTGGCGTGTCCGCTTCCCCATACTGCGCCATCAAAGTGAATGAGTGAACGCAGGGATTCCAGGGCCCACCTCCGGTATTCTTCCAGTGGGACCTGGCCGATCGCGCGATAGAGCTGACTGATAAACTGGTCGGTGCTAAGCATTTTCGATTATCTGCAGGAGCGTAACGGACAGTGTACCCAGAGTTTCTATGCAGGGGAACACGTAGTTATCGCAGCTTGCCGCCTCAAGCAATTGTGATGTAGCCCATTAAACCCGTCTTCATATGTTCGATCACATGGCAATGGAACATCCAGCGGCCAGGATTGTCGGCGACAAAAGCGATGGTAGCGCGTTCATTGCGCTCGAGTAACACTGTGTCCGATTGGAATGGATCTATCTCGCGTTTATCGCTCTTTAAGACTGTGAAGATAATGCCATGCATGTGAATCGGGTGGCCGTGTGGGGTGGCATTGTGTAAATGCATTATAACTGTTTTCCCAAGGGGGACGGTTGCCAGTGGGGCCGGTAGGCTGGTGGCGCTGAGCCCTTCCCATGCCCGTCGGTTGATGGTCCAAAACGTCTGATCCACTTTGCCATCCGGGCTTACGGGCGATAGTGCGCCGGCCCATTCGAATTCAAAGTGCAGGGTCTGGGCACTGGGTAAATCCAGCGTGGGCAGAGGGTTGGGGGGAAGTGCTGTGAGTGGCTCGTTCAAGAGCGCTCGCTTGGGAGTGGTGGTTCTCAAACGAAAAATTTCAAAATAACCCCGGCCTTTGTTGTCGTAGATTGTGATTTCCTGTCCCGTGGATTCCGGTAGTTGTAGTGCCACGTCCAGTCTCATGCCTGCGCCCATGTCGTGGGTGCTCAAGGGGCGTGGAGTCTCCACGGGGCTGCCATCTATTGCAATGATGTCTGCTTGCATGTCCTTTAAACTCAAGTGATAAACACGGCTGGAATCGAGGTTTAAAAAGCGGAGCCTTACCAGGCCACCTGCCGGTACATCTATTGTGGGTTTCAGCTGACCGTTCACGGTTTTAACGGTTCCAAGCGTGCCGGCCCTGGCGGCGTGTCGTGGAATTGACAGGGGTAAAAACTGCCCTTGTTTATCCAGTCTCCAGTCTTTTAGACCGATAATAAGGTCTTCATCAAATGCTTGAGGTGTTTGCTCCTCCACGATTAAAGCGCCGACTAAACCCTTGCCAAGTTGTTCAACGCTGTGCATGTGGGGGTGGTACCAAAATGTGCCCGCATCCGGGCAGGTAAATTCATATAAAAAGGACTCGCCAGGCCGAACCGGATCTTGGCTTAAAAAGGGAACGCCATCCATTTTTATGTCTAGCCGAATCCCGTGCCAGTGAATAGTCGTGGCTTGTTGAAGATTATTTTTAAATAATATTCGGATCGGCACGCCTTGTTTGGCCCTAATAACAGGAGCGGGAAATTCGCCATTAAAGCCTAGGGCCGGGGACTGAGTTCCGGGCACGATCTCAAGGGGGACAGATTCCGCGGTGAGTACATAATCATAATCTGATGAAGGGTGGCCGAGATCATCGTTATTTGTCTGGACCAGGGAAAAGCGACAAGCGGACAAGCTGGCTAAACCCATGCTGGCCAATCCGCCCTTGAGTAAGTCCCTGCGCTTAATAGTCAATGTGGTCTCTCCTGAAGGTTGGGTGCACACTACACAGCCAGTGTCTGGCTGAGCAGGTGATTGTCCCATTTTACCGAGTCTTGGTTGAGGGGGTAGGGGGGGGATTTGTCCTGCCAGGCGATGATCCTGCCCCTACCGCTGGAAATAATAAAGCGCTGACCGGCCTGGTCGAAGCTGGCACCCGCGGCGTCTTTAATTCGAATGTTTTGTTTGTGTGTGCCCTGCTCTAAATCCCACAGGTCCACCACTCCCCCTCTTGGGGCTGTGGTCATTGCGGTTCGGCCATTACTATCGACAACAACGCTGGCGATGTATTGCGATTGTGACTGCCACGTGGCCCTAGTGGTGTGTAGGGCTTGTAAGGTGTCTTCTCCCCGGTGCTGCAGTACTAAAGGGTGGGTTTCATGGGCAGGCCCCTGGAACTGCCCTCCGACAACCACATGGCCTTGTGGGCTACAGTCCAGATGGCGAAGGCTCATTTGTGCATGTTCGGGATAATAACGGTCGATAATAGCGCCGCTGTTGGCGTCCAGATAACACAAGGACGATTGCATCGTGTCCACGTTTAGCTTTTCTCTGGGGCGTGAAGGATGAGTAAAGATTCCGCCATTGGCCACCACAAGCGTGGATTGGTCGGGCATGAGTTGTACCTGATGCGGTCCAATGCCTCCGCAGGCAATTTCACCTACTCGTTGGTAGTTTTGGGTATCATAGATGCCAATGAGCCCCTCGCTCCCTTTATGACTACTGAGGTAGTAAGGGTTCTCAGTGGTAAATAGGTGCTTTCCGTCGCGGCTAAAACATCCGTGTCCGTAAAAATGATGGCCTTGTTTGGCCTTTAGAGTGCGGGTCAGTTGTTTCGAGGCGCAGTTGATGACATAGATTTCTGTGCCAGGCCGGCGTGAAAAGAAGAGCGCTTCATTGCGGAAGGGGTGAACCGCGGGCGCGTGGGCGCGCAGAGGAACGGCAATTTTAAATCCCTCCTCCGGGGCACCCTGAGGCCACGCCGCCACAAAATGTTGGCCCGACGGGGCGTCGCATGCGCTGAAACACCAATTTCGCCGAGCTGTTTGGCATGCGCTTAGCTGCGGGAGTAACACGGCTTGGGCAGACAGAAAACCTGCCCAGCGCAAAAACTGTCGGCGTCGAGCGCGCGTCTCAATCCCCGTCATTGTCATTGAACCCCAGAGTGAGCCCCAGGGCCTTGGGTACCTCACGTTTCAATATTCCTATGAGTTTTACGAGCTCTTCGTTAGCCAGTATAAGATGTTTGATGTCGCCCTCATTAGAAATTGCCTCCGCCAGGGGGGGCTTAACTAACTGAAGTTGCTGGCTAATATTTTCAAGGCTCATAACTATATCGCTCGCCAACTGATCTTGCTTGTTGGCGATGAGGTAGTCGGTAAAGCCGAGTAATTCTCCGTTAATGAGTATCTGTTGCGAAGCCTCTATGTTGGCTTGAATGAGCGATAGGGAGAACCCGCTGCGCCAAGCTTCCACGAGATAGGGGTTAGGGGTTTGTCTTGCGGTATTCAAGCCAAGAGGCGCACCGAGTTTGCTATTTTTCAGTGTCTCTAAATTTGCCAGCACGCTCTCCAGTATCAGAGTCAATGGTGGTGTAGCTTCGATGTCGACTCCAGTGTTGGTTTCCATTGGCGTGTTTGGATGAAGGAAAGACCGGATGTATTCACTGTCAGATTGCCAGCTTTGAGAAAGTTCTTTGGCAATCGTGTGTGTCAGAGTTGCGGTTGTCAGTAAAAGTTTACATTGTCTCTGGCCTACAGGTGAGTTTTCGTACCGTTCTAATTGCCCCCCTTTGGCATCAAATAATAAATACTCCAGACCAGACAAGCCCTGTATGACTACACTGGCTTCTCTAATTGTTTTCAGGTCCAGTTCTTTCTGAGTCTTTAAAAGGGATTTTATTTTTTTGCCCACAAGGTTTTTCTTGTCGGGCCAGAATTGCAGACGCCAACTCTTATTGTCTTCTTTTATCGGTCCAAAATTGATGAGATTAACGGCCTGCCAATCTGACATCGCATCGCGCCAATGCGACTGCACTTCTTGATAGTTTACTTCGTTGATGTTTGCACAAAACCCCTGGCTTGACTGGAGTAGCGCTAGGGTACTATTGGAAAATTGTTGATGAAAATCCACAATGACATTGCCTGCGATATCTCGCGCGACCCTTTCAGCCAGAGTGGTGTTTGCTGCCTCTTCTCGATCAGAAGCCCCCTCCTGTTTCGACTGGTAGGTTAGTAATGCCGCTAAGGCAGCGGCCAAAAAAAGAAGAAATGCCTGGCTAGATGATTTGGTAAAGCGCATGAAATACCTTCATAGAGATTGAATGAACGTGATGAGAGCCTGCCGTTGAGCACTATCCATTGTCATCACTTTGTCTCGGGCGGCTTGTGCCTCACCGCCGTGCCACACGATTGCTTCCATCAGGGTGCGGGCGCGACCATCGTGTAAAAACGTGCCTTCTGCATGAACGTTTTTTGTCATGCCAATACCCCAGAGCGGGGGTGTTCTCCACTCTCTTGCACTTGCACTAAACTCTTCTGTGCCGCCCGCCAGAGCGTCCCCCATGTCGTGTAGCAATAAGTCAGTATAAGGTTGTATTAAGCGTGTTGCCAGCCACCCCAGAGCAAGGTCTCCTGTCTGGATCTCGGGTTTATGGCATTGAGCACAGTGGGCGTCCAGAAATAGTTGGTGCCCTTGTGCGCGCCTGCGCTCTAGGCTTTTACTCACGGGAGAGTTGTTGTGGGGCACTGCGAGGTTTTGACTGTAAAAAGTCACTGCCTCGAGTATTTTATCGCTGACTTCCGGTTTTGCTTTTGCATCCGGCAGGCTTCTTTGTTGAGCCAGCAGACATTCAGACTGTACCTTTGTGCATGGGGGGGCAGGGAAAATAGAGCTGGTTAACCCCATATCGTTGAGGAAGGCGGCTGCGGTCTGTTGCTTGAGATTGGGTTGGGCCGCTTTCCAGCCGAACCGACCAATAGCTGGCAGGTCAGAGCCCACCAAGTTGACCCAGTTGATACGGCCCGAAATACCGTCGTTGTTGAGGTCTTCAGGGTCACTCCACTGGAGGAGGGTATCGTCCTCAATGGCAGCGAGAAGCCCCAAACCTATCATTGGTGGAGCAATACGGGCGGATAATACGGTGGATGATGGCAGGTCGCCATAACCCGGCTTAGAAATAGAAAAGTGAGGCTGGCGAAGTTGGATTGTGTCTCCGTCAGCGAAAGTTTTGTTTAGCGTTGTCCATCGAAGTGAAACCTGTCCTTCTGCGGGAACACCAGGAAGCGCAAAGTCTTGTAGTTGGGTGCCATAGGCGGGAATCGGCAGGGGGCCATGTTTACTTTGTTTTTTTGTGTCCTTTTTATTTTGGGCGGGGCGACTTAGCCTTATGATTAAAGACACAAAATTATCGTCTTGATTTTTTGGCAGGTGACCGCGGCCATCTCTGATATGGCAGTTCTGGCAGGCGTTTGTATTGTAGAGCGGACCGAGGCCGTCCCGAGCGCGAGTACTGGCGGGCGCCTTTACCCAGGGGTTGCGAAAGAAACTGTTGCCAACATGAAAGTCGAGGGATTGCTTTAGCGGCATTTCCTCATCGGGCTGAGAAAACGCGTGCCGCTCGGTATAAGAATTGGCTGATACTGGCCAGTGAATTCCCGTGCAAAAAGCGGCGATCAAGAGTGCCGATCTTGTCAACCGCCAATAGGGTTTACCAGAAATCTTCAATGCCCGCTGGCTTGAGCGGGGGTGAGGTTTTTTATCTCCAGCGTACGCGCCATGGCTTCGATGAGCTGGGTTTCCTTAACCAGTGAGTCGATTGCCAGAGCAATAATTGCTGCGCCTTCAGTGTTGCCTTCGGCAATCATCTGGTCAAACTTCATGGGGGGCTGTTGAGAGAATTGCCCAGAGCCTTCTGCCCGATTAACCAGTTTTTGCATCGCCGATTGAGTGTTTTGAAAACTACTGTTTATTTGTTTCTCCAGCGTAGGGTCGATGCCCTCTATTAGAGATTGCAGCGAGGGACCCTGAATGGTTTCCCCGTTGCTACGTAAATAACTACCCTTATAAATGTT
>ENA-OSET01001040-OSET01001040.1-sediment-metagenome-genome-assembly--contig:-NODE-1040-length-29823-cov-9.919619_pt1 | contig 29823 bp, 26 predicted proteins | sample MGYA00237882_ERZ534229 | MGnify/ENA primary metagenome ERZ534229 (study PRJEB26408, sample SAMN06266212) | sediment metagenome | isolation source: Hudson Canyon methane seep mesocosm | place... | reverse complement strand
TGATGGCAAACCATCAACATATCTAAATGCTCATCTACTGTATTTTTTGTATAAGGACGCGTTGGATTCGTTGATGAGGGTAAAACATTAGGCTGTGAGCACGCGCGAATAATGTCTGGTGCATGACCACCACCTGCGCCTTCGGTGTGATAGGTATGTATTACACGATCTTTAAAGGCACCTAGCGTGTCATCAACGAAGCCCGATTCGTTTAAAGTATCGGTGTGTATCGCCACTTGCACATCATATTCTTCAGCAACAGATAAACAAGTATCTATTGATGCAGGTGTTGTCCCCCAGTCTTCATGAAGCTTTAAGCCACATGCTCCAGCTTCTAATTGCTCCCTCAGCGCCTCAGGTAAACTCGCGTTACCTTTACCTAAGAAACCAAAATTCATTGGCATACAGTCTGTAGATTGCAGCATTTTTCCCATATACCATGGTCCTGGTGTACACGTTGTTGCATTGGTTCCTGTTGCTGGCCCGGTTCCACCACCAATCATAGTGGTAACACCTGACATCAAAGCTTCTTCTACTTGCTGAGGGCAAATAAAGTGGATGTGCGCATCAATACCGCCTGCGGTGAGAATTGAGCCTTCTCCGGCAATCACTTCCGTGCCTGGACCAATGACAATATCAACATGATCTTGTATATCTGGATTGCCCGCTTTACCGATACGAACAATACGCCCTTCTTTAATTCCCACATCTGCTTTCACAATGCCCCAATGGTCTAGAATAAGCGCATTGGTTATTACCAAGTCTACCGTTTCTGCACTGGGTCGTTGGCTTTGTCCCATTCCATCGCGAATAACTTTACCGCCACCAAACTTAACTTCTTCACCGTATTGGGTGTAATCTTTTTCTACTTGAATCCAAATGTCGGTATCCGCTAAACGGACTTTATCACCCGTTGTTGGACCAAACATTTGAGCGTAACTTTGACGGTCGATGGTTTTTGAAGAACGGGTTTTTGATGAAACGGTCTTTTTATCAGTCATTATCAAGTGCTCCCATTATATCGCCACGAAACCCGTACACTTTATGTTCACCGGCATAAGCGACTAACTCGACCTCGCGTCCTTGACCCGGTTCAAAACGGACGGCAGTGCCAGAGATGATATTCAATCGAAACCCTCGAGTCTGTTCACGATCAAATTTTAGACCAGAGTTTGTTTCAAAAAAATGATAGTGAGAGCCAATTTGTATGGGTCTGTCTCCAACATTTTCAACACGAAGCGTTATGGTTTCCCGACCCGCATTCAGCTCAATATCACCGTCTGTTACCTGTACTTCTCCTGGAATAATGCCACCTGAAATCATGGTGCTCTCCTTAACAAATGGGGTCATGGACGGTGACGAGTTTAGTTCCGTCTGGAAAGGTCGCTTCAACCTGAACGTCATGAATCAAGCTAGATACACCTTCCATTACCTGGTCTTCACTTAACAGTGTTTTACCAAAACTCATTAGTTCTGCCACTGTTTTTCCATCACGGGCACCTTCGATGATTTCCATAGTGATATAGGCCATTGCCTCAGGATAATTGAGTTTTAGGCCTCGATTTAAACGTCTTTCGGCGAGCAAAGCGGCTGTAAACACAAGCAGCTTGTCTTTCTCTCTAGGTAAGAGTTCCATACAATCGTCCCAGTCCTGTACTTATAGTTAAGTTAGGTAGCCCAAATACGGGGTTCCGTAGATTCTTTCTGAATTAGCGCTAGGCGAATTAAAGCCCAAGCCAGAGTAAATAATTGTCGCGATTTTTCTGTACATGACCCTAAATAACGAACAGTCATAAACTCGCCATTTAAACTAATAGCAAAAAATTCATTAATACCAGTTTTTAATGCAAGTTCGCGCAGGGAGGAGATTAGCTCAGTTTCATCAGTCTTAAAGGGTCCCGCCAGCATCAAACCATGAACAGGTAAATTTCTTAAGCCTGCACTCCCCCCTAATACAGCTGAAGCATCCTCATCAATAACTAAACTTTCATTAAGTAAGATTTTGCCTTCACGCCAAATTTGAATATTTTGATTAACACTGCCACTATCAAATTTAACATCATTTGCAGGTAAGCCAAAACAGGTAATATCCCAAGCTATAATCGCAGCACCCGTTGATAAGTCGACTCTGGTTTTCATTCGTGCATGTGAAGACGGGAATAAAATAGTTTCAAGTGGAAACCACTCTAACACTGCATTTTCTTCAACAGTGATACGCAAGTTTTGTGTTTGAATGCCCCCTTCTTCACGTGCCTTATAAACCCGACCTGCCCCCGGTGTGGTGAGTAATACATGGGTATTAGTTTGGGCGGTGACATCAATATTTAAGGTGTCACCCGTGACAAGTCCACCTGGTGGATGCAATAAGTAAACGTGAGCGCAATCAGGGCCTTCAGGATAAAATGCTTTTTGCACATAAAGAGGCCCTTCATGCTCACTTCTAACTAAGCGAACACCTCGTTGACGTTTTGCAAAAACCAAACTCAAACGAGCTTGCCATGTTGAAGGTTTGTTTGCTAATAAGTCTGAGTTAAGGGCTGCATTCATAGGATGATTATACCGCTAGATATTGGCTGATTAATTCATCACTTAGTTTATCCATACTATCTTTTGCTACAACCCTTCCTTTATCCATTAAGCGAAAAGATTGCCCTACACGTCTGGCAAAACCCAGTTTTTGTTCTACCAATATAACAGTCATGCCTTCTTCTTCATTCAGTTTAATGATGACATCACCTATTTGCTTAACAATATTCGGCTGAATACCTTCATTAGGCTCATCCAAAATAAGCACCTGAGGTTCAATTACCAAAGCTCGACCAATAGCGAGCTGCTGCTGTTGCCCTCCGGATAAGTCTCCTCCTCGCCGATGCAACATTTCACCTAAAACAGGAAATAGATCGAATATTTTTTGCGGAATTTCTTTACCCGCTTCTTTATCACCCAAGCGAGTCTTACGAATAGGCAAGCCTAGACGCAGATTTTCTTCAACGGTGAGTAAGGGAAAGATTTCACGCCCTTGTGGCACATAGCCAATACCTGCGGGTGCTCTAGCTTCTGCCGTCTTGTTATGAATTGGTGAGCCATCCATTAATATTTCACCGTTGGTGACGGGTAATAAACCCATCAGACATTTAAGTAAGGTTGTCTTCCCTACTCCGTTCCGTCCCATAATACAGGTGCGAGAACCGGGCTCAATATCCAGATCTAAATCCCAAAGAATATGAGTACCACCGTAATGTTGGTTTACTTTTTTAATTGAAATCAAGACTCATCTCCTAGGTACACTTCACGCACAGCAGTATTATTTTGAACTTCATCCATAGTACCTTCAGCTAGCACAGAACCTTGATGTAGTACGGTTACCGTTCGGGCAATAGAACGAACAAATTCCATATCATGCTCGACCACAATCACTGTATGATCGCCTGCCAAGGAAGTGAGTAACTCTGCTGTATGCTCTGTTTCTTGCGCAGTCATACCTGCTACGGGTTCATCAACCAAGAGTAAACGAGGCTCTGAAACCAGTAACATGCCAATTTCTAACCATTGTTTTTGACCGTGAGATAACGAACCAGCAAGCATCATACGATGGTCTTTTAAACCGATGGTTTCAAGCACTTCATCAATTTTTTGTATTTCAGTTGAGCTTAATGTTGCCAGTAAGGTTTGAATAACCCCTTTGTTTGTTTTAAGGGACAATTCAAGGTTATCCAAAACCGTATGAGCTTCAAATACTGTTGGCTTCTGGAACTTTCGACCAATACCTAATTGTGATATTTCTGCTTCATCTTTATCGAGTAAATTATGTGTCTGACCAAAATAGACAGAACCCTCATCACATTGTGTTTTACCGGTTATAACGTCCATCAAGGTTGTTTTACCCGCACCATTGGCACCAATTAAACAACGCAGCTCGCCATCATTAATATACAAATTCATGTCATTGAGCGCTTTAAATCCATCAAAGCTCACTGACAAACCTTCTATGTACAAAATAACTTGGTGTGAAACATCAATACTTTTTTCTTCTTTCTGAAGGAAAGACCATACCTGATCACGACGGAATATCTCTCGGGTATTTTCAAGTGCGTTATCTATCATGCTCATGATGCAGTCTCCTGAAGGTCTACCGCTTTATTTTTGTTCCTTCGCTCTCTGAATTGATCAAATAACCCCATAATCCCCTTAGGCAAATATAAAGTAACCAGTACAAATAAAGCACCCAGTGCAAATAACCAACCATCAGGCATGATTGCGGTGAAGCGTGTTTTTGCATAGTTCACGAGTAAAGCACCAATCACTGCACCAATTAATGTTCCACGACCACCCACTGCAACCCAAATAACTATTTCAATTGAGTTAACAGGTGAGAACTCACCGGGGTTAATAATACCTACTTGTGGTACATATAAAGCACCAGCAATACCTGCAATAACCGCTGAGTAGACGAATAACCAAACCTTATAACGTTCAGTTCTGTAACCTATGAATCGTGCTCTATCTTCCCCATCTCGAATAGCGACAATCACTTTACCAAAGCGTGATTTGAGAATGGCATGACTTGCGATTAGAACCAGGGATAACATCAATGCCGTAGTGATAAACAGCCCAATACGCGTACTGTCTTCTTGCAAACTAAAGCCAAGAATATCTTTAAAATCAGTTAAGCCATTGTTACCGCCAAATCCCATCTCATTACGGAAAAAAGAAAGCAGTAACGCATAGGTTAATGCTTGGGTAATAATCGATAAATACACGCCTGTCACGCGAGACCGAAAGGCTAACCAACCGAAAACAAATGCCAACAACCCAGGAACCAAGGCAACCATCACCATAGCCAACCAAAACTGATCCATGCCTTGCCAAAACCAAGGGAGTTCAGTCCAGTTTAAAAACACCATAAAGTCTGGTAGTTCAGGATTGCCGTATACACCTCGGTCACCAATCTGACGCATAAGATACATGCCCATGGCATAACCACCCAACGCAAAGAAGGCTCCATGCCCTAAGCTTAATATGCCACAGTAACCCCAAATGATATCAACCGCTAAGGCCAACATCGCATAACATAGGTATTTACCCAATAAGGTAATAGTGTAAGTGCTAACGTAAAATACCGAGTCCGCGGGCAAGGCCAAATTACAAAAAGACGCTAAGAAGGTAACGGCCAACAACAACATAACAAATGGAAGTGTTCGGCTACCCGGCTGATCACCACGATCAAACAACTTATTGTTAAAGAACGTATTTAGGAAGCTCATTCTGCTGCCCTCCCTTTTTGAGGAAACAGCCCTTTAGGTCGTTTCTGAATAAATAGAATGATGAAAACAAGTACGAGTATGCTGGCTAAAACAGCACCGGTAATAGGCTCAATAAACTTATTGGCCACGCCTAATGTAAAGGCCGCAACCAAGGTGCCCCATAAGTTACCTACACCACCAAAGACCACCACCATAAAGGAGTCGATAATATAAGCCTGACCCAAGTTTGGCCCTACATTGGTTAACTGGCTCAAAGCTACACCGGCCATACCTGCAATGCCTGAACCTAAGCCAAAGGTCATTGCATCGACTCTGTCTGTACGAATACCCATTGCTTTCGCCATGTTTCTGTTTTGTGCTACAGCACGGACATTCAAACCCAAGGATGTTTTATTGAGTATTAAGAGTAATAAACCAAACACCAATAAGGCAAAAGCCAAAATATAAAGTCGATTTAAAGTCAGCGATAAAACAGGGTTAATATCTAATGAACCACTCATCCAAGTAGGTGATTCTACCTGTCGGTTGAGCGGTGAAAATACAGACCTTACCAATTGCTGCAAGATTAAGCTTATACCAAAGGTTGCCAATAGGGTTTCAAGTGGTCGTCCATGAAGGTGGCGAATTACACCTCGCTCTATTAAAACACCGACACTACCAGAGACAAGAAAAGCTAAAGGAATAGCGACCCATAGTGAATAATCAATGGCATTAGGCATCATCATTTGAACAACATAGGTTGTATACGCACCCAGCATTATCATTTCGCCATGAGCCATGTTAATCACACCCATAACGCCAAACGTAATGGCCAATCCAATCGCAGCAAGAAGTAATACTGAGCCAAGACTTAATCCAAAAAATAACTTATTTACAAACTGATAGTTTTCGATGCGGTCATCAAGCATGGCTAAGGCTTTATCAATAGCAGCCTTCACCTTACTATCTGTTTCGTTTTTAACTACGCTAACAAATAAGTTTCGTACTTCGTTTTCAAGTCGTCCATCAAGTGTATGTACCGCTGAAAGACGCTCATTAGCCTCCTTGCTATTCGATAATGTATACATAGCAATGGCGACATCCATCAACTCAAGTACCGTTTCATCGCTTTCATGCTCTCTAAGTGACTGAATAGTACTAATGATACTTTTATCTAATTTAGACAAAAGTGAAATAAGGGCTTTCTCACGTGATTCAGGGGCTGAGGCCGATAACTGTGTACGTGCAATGGTTTCACGTAAAAAGCGGCGAACTTTATTGTTTACCCTGATTTTTTTTGTGGCTTTTTTAGACAAAGGCTCAATAGCTTCGCCAGTAAATACCTTCGTGTACTGCTTTACACCATCGACTTTTGCAATCGACAGAAGTTGCTTATCGCTTTTAACATAGTAAAGCTGGCCTTTTAACATGGTATTAAATAGAGGCAGCATTTTTTCTGCATCATTTTCAGCAAGAGCCTGTAAAACAGGAATAGATTTACTGAGTTTGACGGTCGTTAATTCAATGAGTAATTCTTGAGTACTTTTATCAGACGAAGCATGAGCCGTACTCAGCAGCATACTTAGTAGACACGCGAGAATGATGAGAAGATTTCTCACTACTTTGCTCCAGATATTTAAATGTAAGGAATAAGCCCACCAGGAAGGTGAGCTTATGTATTTCAGGTAGACGGTTTTACGTTAACCGTCTTTCACACAAACCTAGAAGTTCTGACCAGAACATTTCTTAGTTTTTGTATTGTAGTTACCGCAGCTTACAGGTGCAGTCCAATCAGAGATTAGATCTTTTGAGCCAGGTAAGAAGTTAGACCATGCATCGCCAACCACTTCACCTTCAGTCTGCCAAACAACTTCAAGCTGTCCATCATCCTGAATTTCACCTATTAATACTGGCTTGCTCAAGTGGTGGTTTTTATTCATAGTGGCTGTTCCGCCTGTTAAGTTAGGAACAGATACACCAATCATCGCTTGCTCAACCGCGTTAACATCGGTGGTTCCCGCTTTCTCTACGGCTTTTACCCACATATTAAAGCCAATGTATGTTGCTTCCATTGGATCATTAGTCACGCGCTTATCGTCTTTAATAAAAGACTTCCACTGAGCAATAAACGCTTCATTTACTTCAGTTTCAACGCTTTGGAAGTAGTTCCATGCAGCCAAGTGACCAACCAGAGGCTTGGTATCTATGCCTGAAAGTTCTTCTTCGCCTACAGAGAATGCAACAACAGGAATATCTTCAGAAGAAACACCCTGATTACCTAACTCTTTATAGAATGGAACGTTTGCATCACCGTTAATGGTTGATACAACGGCTGTTTTCATACCTTCACCGCCAAACTTTTTGATATCAGTAACAATTGACTGCCAATCAGAGTGACCGAAAGGTGTGTAATTGATCATGATATCTTTATCTTCAACACCTTTAGATTTCAAATACGCTTCAAGTACTTTGTTTGTTGTACGTGGGTAAACATAGTCAGTACCTGCTAAAACCCAACGCTTAACATCAAGATCGTTCATCAGGTAATCAACAGCAGGAATAGCTTGTTGGTTCGGCGCTGCGCCAGTGTAAAATACGTTCTTAGAAGATTCTTCACCTTCATATTGAACAGGGTAGAAAAGTAAACCGTTTAGCTCTTCAATAACAGGTAAAACTGATTTACGTGATACGGAAGTCCAGCAACCAAAAATAACATCAGCTTCTTCTTTAGTGAGAAGCTCACGGGTTTTTTCTGCAAACAAAGGCCAATTTGACGCAGGATCAACAACAACAGGCTCAAGCTGCTTACCTAACAAACCACCTTTCTTATTTTGCTCTTCAATCATCATCAAAACAGTATCTTTAAGCGTTGTTTCGCTGATAGCCATTGTTCCAGATAAAGAATGAAGTACACCGACTTTAATCGTCTCTTCTGCAGCACTTGCACCCATGGCAAACAGTGATGCGCTTGCACCTAACACCGCATTTTTTAGCATTTTGTTTAACTTCATCAACCTACCCTTCCTTAATATTTATAATTAGGACGAACAACTGTGGCATAAGCCCAGTTCGGACTTTATTATTAATAATTAAAGGGTTTACAAGTATTCGACAATTGACGAAATCGTATACGTCATTTGACGTAGTCGATTAATTTGGTGTCAGCAAATTATTGCTCTGCGGCCTTAAACTATCTTTTTAAGAAATTTATGTTGACCTGTGTCCTGCACATAGTTTTAAAGTGGCTTCGAATTAAATAAATAGGCATTGATAATGTTTCGTCAGAAGTTACTCACAATTTTACGCGCACTGATCTTGCTGCCTTTATTGGCATTAGCAACAGCCTTTGTCGCTGCTGAATTTGTGCCATACTCTGAAGTCACTCAAATCGAGCAATCAAACACCCAGTATGCAGACATGAACCAACACTGTGCCGCGTCCCATCAACACAGTAGCTGTACTGCTTGTGCCATATTACCTACCGTTCAAGATAACCTTTTAGTAGAATCTTCTGGCTCGGTTACTCCATATCAATTTCAGTTTTCCTTGGTTTACATAAATAACCACTTCAAACCTCCTCAAGTTTAAATTTCATACGTCTTAAACCACCACTGTACATTTTATAGTTACAACCGTATTTAATTGATCCGTAAGGAATTTAAACATGAACAAATTTATTTCACTGACTTCTGCTTTATTAATAACTGCTTCAATGGGTGTCGCTGCTGATGGAGGCAAGCGATGGGAACAACTAGCTGAAAATAACTCGGTACAACATCTTCATACAGGCACGCCACCTGCGAGTAAAATGAACCATACCGCAGTACAACATAAAAGGTGGTTGTTTGATGATGCAAATAATAGCGAATTAGATGCTAATGTTTCTCAACATATGCATTCAAAACCCAAGCACAAGGAACACATGGGGTCAGATCATAAGTTAGAAAAGTTTGGTAGCAATTAATAAACAACGCTTAAAAATTAGGCCTTGAGGTTTTAACCACAAGGCCTATTCATATCTAAGAGTCTACGTTTTACTTGCCGAAAGAGAAATTTGCTACTCTTGGCTTAATCGTTTCTTGATACTTCAGCAGACTGAACAAAACAGAGTTAACAGCTTCAAACTATATTAATTACTCGGTAAGAAACGAACCTCTTATCACCTTAGATTTTGTTCAATTTTGTATTTCTTTAATAGTTGTTGAAAGCGCTCTGATTGTTTGAAACGGGCCATTTCATTAGCAAATTTTTCCACGAATTGTTCGTTTGACTTCGCCTTTGAAAAGGCTAAATATTGAGGTCTACGGGAAATAGGAGGGTTTAAGAACTCAATCTCATGAAAGTTTCCTTGTTGTTGAGCTATATAGTTTATCCGAGAAATATCGCCGATGGCGATATCAATGCGTCTATGGGTCAACATATTTAAAAGCTGTTCTTCAGTATGAATGTTAGAAATTTGTTTGAGATAGGTGATCCCATCAAATGAAGGGTCATAAGCATACCCAGCCAGTTTTCCGATTCTATATGGCATGAGTTGATGATAGTCGCCAGTATATTCTATTTTGTTAAACCGGTCTTTCAAGGTGAAAAAACCATTTTCAATATAGCTCAATATATTGTTTTTATGAAAATAGACAAACTCTGATCGCTCTTTTGTTTTAGACATATAGGTAATTGCATCAGCGTTTCCCTTTTTAATCATTTGTATTGCTCTTTTCCAGGGAACAGTCTTAAATTTCGCTTGCAATCCCATCCGGTCAGCAACGCTGGCCACAATATCTATATGGAAGCCTGTAATACTATTGTCGATTATCATTTCATACGGAGGATAAAAACCGTCACCTCTAACAACCAACAATTCTTTTGTTATTCCATCAAAAGAAAACCCTGCAACTATTAATAATACAAACAGCTTTACCATTTTGATTTCCAATGTGTCGATGAAAGAACAGCAGGGAATTATATATTGGGACTCCAATTCCTATTTTGTATTATTAGTATTACATCAGTATCACCTTTTTGACAGCAGTTCTATGTCAACAATGCGGCTATAACTAACAATTATAAAAAACGCATGTTGGTTCGCTTAGGGCGAAGAGTTGCCATCTCGTTCCGTATGATATTAACGATAAACCTCATATGAAAAATGATCGCTTTCCGCCAAAAGCTAACGCTACGCATCACCAATTTTCGGCACATCTAATGACCGCTTATGACCGTTCTGAGTCAAACCTAATATCTGGGAGTTAGTCAGCTTCGTGGCAACTCCAGTCTTTGAAAAATTTAAATAGCTTTCGGTGTTAGACCGGTCATATAAAAAGATCACCCAGCTTTTCGTTAGGTGTAGCTTTCAATCGAGTCAGCCCCCGTTATTTGTTTTCCTCAATTGAGAAGTATGGCTTGTAGAGAGGACAAATAATGAAAAACATCACGACGTTTAAACTTGGGTCGTCAGTAAAGTCATGCGATACAAATAAACCGGTGAGTTGTAGAAATCATTGAGCTGTACTACTTTGCTTGCTTGGTAGGAGGGTAAAGCAAAGTTATTACTTATAATAAAACGTAGGTTACCTTTCCCAAGGTCTAGCTTGTTTTTAATTGCCTCCATGGCGGTAGGAAATAAATAGCAGATGATTACTGAGGCACCCGACAGGTCAGCTTTCAAAAAGTCTTCTCGATATACGACTAAATTGCTTAAACCCAGTATCCTTTTAATTATCATAGTGATTAACCATGGAAATATGGATAATTCATAACCCACTATTTGCCGGTCTGGATATCTTCTTGCTAGGCGTATAACCAAACTCCCCCAGCCGCTGCCTAAATCATAAATAGACTCTGTTCCCGTTTCATCCGCCAGTGCTATCATTGCTTGATAAGCTTTTTTTGAACTTGGCATCGGTGAAATACCTATTTTAATAGTGCTGAAAACAATTGAAGCACCCACAATAAACACCGTTGTGATTAATACACTTTCAAAAACAGGCAAAGGAAACTCTCAATTATAATTAGTGTAATTTAGGGATTAACCTCTTGGCTTACTTGCGAAATTAGCTCTACTGATTGACCGTTGGACGTTCATTGCTAATAGGCTTTTGTCTGGCCGATAAGTTTTATATGGCACCTGATAGAATTGTAATTATAACTTACTTTGTGCAACATCAGTGGCAGAAGTGACGATTTAGGTGCTAGAAGCAAATTATCTAGTGTACTGTCTTTGCCACGAAGGAGAAATAAACAGGGAATTTGACCTTAGTCCGCAGTTACTAAAGAGCAGAACAATATTTCACTAAAATAGTTTTTTTCGACTCTAAAGCAGACATTAAGTTTTACAATCAGCTTTGAAATTTATCCTTATTTGTTGGGTCAATTAAGAAACAATGATGTAGTGACCTTCTCCCAAGGTTTCATCAATAATTACCGGCATATAGTCAGCCTCAGACTCATAGCGGACCTTCAAAAACGATTAAAATTGGAAAGGCACAGCTCACGCTTTGAGTTATTAGCGTTACCTCTTAGATAGTCAGAAAACCACGAGTAAGAGCCCAAAATCTATACCTTTTGTATTCTCTAAAGTATTAGTTAAACTGTAAGCGTTCAAGGGTTATGAGCATCAGAAACAAAAAAGCCACCTCAAATAAGATGGCTTTAATTCTGGGCGATTATCTTAAGCGTTGACGACGAGCGAAGCCTAAACCTGCAAGACCTAGACTTAGTAGAGACAGGGTCGCGGGTTCGGATACCGGTGCTGGAATATTTCTAACCAAAGCAACAGCGATATGTCGGTCAACATTAGAAGCTGCCCATTTCCCACCTGATTGTTGCTGGGAATACAACAACATATTCGCGCCCCGCTCCTCTAGCTCATCAGGGGTCGCATATGTATTAATCCATGAATGCCGGTCACGAACCTCCGCCACATTATACTGACCGTTACCATCTAAATCACTCCCGTACAATGCAGTCGAAAAATTGATGCAATCCACCCAATCTCGACCCCCTCCCGAAGAACAATCCTCATCCTTCGTCTGACCAAACAAACTTTGGAAAGCTTCGGCATCAGCATCTCCGTCGGCGTAAGCCAACGACTCCTGATACCACACAGTCTCATCTCCTCCCCAGGTGCCAGATCCGCCTAACGGAAAAAAATCTGTAAATAAACTAGCCATTTCTGCATTCGATGCAAGCCTGTACCCATTGTTACTTGCTAGTGCTTCATTAATCGATTGACCATCTGTTTCGGCCCATCTCAACCACTGCAGGTTAGAACCACTAACAGTGACATAATTTTCAGTATCATCCCAGCTATAGCCATTATAAGTGATTGGAGCTGCATTAGCGGTGACACTTGCACCAAACAGAGCAGATAAAATAAGTAGCTTCCCTACTGTAGTATTTTTCATTAAGTCTTCCTGAATAGTTTATTTTTTTAGAACTTACTGTAACGAACATCCACAGATGTTCCCGTAGACAAGATATTTTCTCATCTAGCATAACAATTGCAGTCTAATTTACTTGTGAAACAACTCACAAAGTTGTGGTAAGTGTTCACCCAAGATAATATTTAACACTGAGCACTACTGTTATGCAGAGCATGGGGTCAGACTCGATTGCTTCGGTGCAGAGCATGGGGTCAGACTCGATTGCTTCGGTATGTCCAGTTCAAGATTATGAATACGTTGTTTGAAGTATCGAAAAACTTCAGCTTTGGGCGAGCACTTGCCATTCAGTCCTTCAAAAGAAAATCCTTCCTTCCGCCATCTATTTTGGGTCATGGAGCATATCTTAACGAGTGCCTCCAACCATCATGACTTCAGTTTGCCTAGTACGGAAGCTGAGAGTGGCAGCTCTAAATGGGATAATTGTGTTAGTAAGCCTTCGTTAAACTGCCTGTGAACAGATAAATATTGTTACAAAAAAACAATAAAAATTGGGATTCATGCGCCGATAAGTCTTGAGAGTTTACTTCAAATAGATCAAGGATTGAGGGGGGTAATGATGCGCATTTCTGATAGCCAGCTTACTGGGTATGTAAGTCATCAGAGTCAACAGAACGTTAGTAATCAGCAAACCGAAACAAGCCAAGAGACCGTTATTAAGCTGAATGATATGCAACGGGTGACTGGTCGCCAGGAAACGGTTAACCTGACTTACTATCAATACTATGAGAATGAACAATCAAGCAACTTATACTCTCAATCAACCATCACCAACCCTAATTCCGGTGAACAGATAACTATTACTCAAGAAGAGCTAACTCAAATATTGGTCTCTGGAATACTGGAGCAGGATATTCATATTGGAGATGTGGCGTATACCGCTACCAATAGCACAAATATATCGTTTATCGAAGAACTCGGGCTACAGGTTTCCTCAGATAATCAGACAGCTTCGCCGCAGTCTAAAAATGCCGTTGGCAATCAATCAAATGGAACCGCAAGCACCACTGAAATGACCGTCAGTAAGCAGCAACTCTTAGAAAGTAGTGAGACGCTCACCTTGGTTAGCGAGGGTGAAATTACCACAGCCGACGGCAGAACCATTAGTTTTCGGCTAGAACTGGATCTTGACCATCGCTATACCGAGCTCACTAATCAGCAGCTCAATGTTCGGTCCCAAGACTTGGTCGACCCATTAGTAATCAGCCTTGATGGACGTGCGCCCTCACTAACCAGCTCTACTTTTAGTTTTGACATAGACAGTGATGGTCAGAATGAAAACCTTCCCCAACTGGCCTCAGGGGCCGGTTTTCTGGCTATAGACCTAAACCAAGACGGTAGAATCAATAACGGGCAAGAGCTTTTTGGCCCGCAAAGCGGAAACGGTTATGCCGACCTTGAGGCTTATGACAGTAACAACGACGGTTGGATTGATGAATCAGACGAAGTATTCAATCAGCTTGTTGTATGGCAACCCAGTGCGATAGAGGGTGAGGGAGGAAATTTAATATCAATAAAGGATGCGGGTGTTGGTGCGATCAGTTTGCAGGCACAGAAAAGCCCATTCACAATCACGGACGATCATAATAATACACTAGGGGTGGTTCAACGTAGCGGTGTTTATCTTAAAGAAAACGGCGAGGTGGGTCTTATTCAACAGATCGATTTAGCAGTTCAACCCGCGGAGGTCGAAGCACCGTCCACCGGTAACGGGTTTGAGGAGCAGGCCGAGCAGCTGGCAGAACGTTTCCAGCAACACCTTTCTGACAATGAGGATCAGCTATTCCAACAAGGTGTGATTGAATTTGATGTAACATCGTTGACTATCAACGGAGGGAGAGTCTCGTTAAGTGAGAGCGCTCAGCCGATACTCATTATCGCCCGCCAGTTTCAGTTTGAATCACGGCTTCAGGAAAGCGTAGTTCAACAACAATCTAGTTTTCGAAAGACCACTATAGAGCCTTACGAACCGGCTCAAGAAGAGGATGCAATACAACCCAGAGAGGTAAGAAATGCACCCGAGTTTAGTGTAGACCGAAAGTTTGTTAGCCCGCGCTTTGGTGCCAACAATATTGAAGGAGACCACTCAATTAAAAATAGTATTATCGAAAGCGTTTTGAAGCCACTCCATGAACAATTGAAGCTACAGCGACAAAGAGCAAGTGAGGAGTATGGCAAGAACTGATATAACTTACGGAGGGCCAAGCCTGGAATACTATTTTGAAAGATTCTTTTGAACAGTATAGGGCGACATGTAGCGACCTGGAGTCGTTCCCATAGCCTTTCGAAACATTGCGATAAATGCACTTTGACTGTCGTAGCCCAAGTCTTGTGCGATATGAGCAACAGGGTCACCTTGAGATATACGTGTAATCGCAGCCAGCAACCTCGCTTGCTGGCGCCATTGACCAAATGACATTCCGGTCTCTTTCATGAAATGCCTTGCCAATGTTCGTGCACTAAGACCGACATCCTGAGCCCAAACTTGCAAAGCCCTCTGATCTGCAGGTTCGTGTATTAAACACTCTGCTATGTACTTCAAGGCTTTACTTTTAGGATGAGGTAAATGTAAAGGCACTTCAGGCTGGGTTGCAAGTTGGTCAAGCAATACATCAATCAAACGCCCTTCAGATCCCTGCTCGTCGTAAAGTACATCAAATTCAGCTGCCTTGAGTATTAGCTCTCGCAGTAAAGGTGTAATCGAGATCACTTGGCAATGATGAGGAAGGCTTTGAGAAGCTTCTTTTGATACATAGACATTTCTTAATTTAACCGGACTAAGTGAGCGAGCATCATGCTCTACATAAGGTGGCAACCATACCGCTCGCTGAGGCGGCACTACCCAATATCCTTCATCCTTGGTTGATACTTGAATTAAGCCTTCCGCAATGAAAAGCAATTGCCCTCTGACATGAGAGTGGATGGGTGCATAATAACCCGCTTCGTGGTCTATTTTCCTGATTACGACTCGTCTAGGTATCTCTTCAGGTTTATTTATCATCACTCCATTTACAGTTAACCAATGAGTCGCCACTCCTTCTGGTACGAATGACTCATCGGAAAGATCATTAACACAAGTCTCGCTGTTATTTTGATCAACCTTATCTTTCTTTGATGGCACTGGCATTTTCTCGATAGTATTTGTCCCTATGCACTATATACGACATTTACTTGCTTATTTAAAGTATAACTTCCTGAAATTAAGCCTGGTAGATAGTAAATGAAGAACGTACGTCGCCCCGAAATACTTTTATTCTTAATGGCTTCTGCCATGCCTATTTCGTTCGGGGTTTGGCAAGCCCTGCTGAATAACTTTGCGATCGAACACGCGTCTTTTACGGGCGTAGAGATTGGCGTACTTCAGTCCTTACGCGAGATTCCCGGTTTTTTAGCTTTTGGCGCGATTTTACTTTTAGCGTTACTGCGAGAACAAACACTCGCGTTAGTTTCCATTTTTGTTATGGGCTTAGGGACCGCATTAACAGGATTTTTCCCAAGTGAGATAGGTTTGTATTGCACGACTGTATTAATGTCTATTGGATTTCACTATTACGAAACCATCAACCAATCACTTTCATTACAGTGGTTTGAAAAAGAAAAAGCAGCTCATCAGATGGGTAAAATGATCGCTACTGGTGCGTTCTCTGGTCTACTCGCTTACGCCTTGGTATGGCTATCTCTTGACATATTTACGTTGGATATGAAAACCCTCTATTTAATCGGTGGGGGTATTACGATTTTCATTGCGATATGTTGCTGGAGTGTTTTTCCACACTTTCCAGTTAAAGTCGAACAGCATAAAAAATTGATCCTACGCAGACGCTATTGGCTCTACTACGCATTAACATTTATGGGGGGAGCACGCAGACAAATTTTTGTTGTATTCGCAGGATTTCTGATGGTCGAGAAATTTAAATTCTCGGCTTCTGACATCGCCATACTATTTTTGATCAATGGTCTCATGAGCATAATATTTGCGCCCTTAATTGGAAAAATAATTGGTAAATGGGGCGAACGCAGGGCGTTGACTGCTGAATATGTAGGCTTAATTTTAGTGTTCTTGGCTTATGCTTTAGTTGATAATCCTTGGTTGGCTGCCGGACTGTACCTGCTAGACCATATATTATTCTCGATGGCTATCGCCCAAAAAACATACTTTCAGAAAATTGCTAACCCCAAGGATATAGCATCCACTGCTGGTGTAGCTTTTTCGATTAACCATATTGCATCGGTAATATTACCCGCGTTATATGGCATCTTATGGGTTATTTCTCCCGCTATGGTATTTTTAACAGGGGCGGCGATGGCAGGAGTCTCGTTAATTATGGCTCGCTTTGTTCCCCATGCCCCAGAGCCGGGTAATGAAGTATGCTCGACCTAGTCAGAATCATACCCTCGAACAAGGTAAATGGCATTACTACAACTGCCCGATCATCTTCTGATATTGATTCACTTTCATTGTCTGTTGACGCTTTTGAAATTCTTGCATCAATACCTGACAAGCTTCTTGAAGTGCATCTGGAGTGATATCTGGATGTTTTCGTAAATTCTCAAACGCTCGCTCAGCTTCTTTTACTGAATCATGCCTTAAACAGGCATAAAGTACTTTGTTATGGTACACCAACGCTAATTGACTGCCCTCACCTACCTGTTTCAAATAGCCCTTGTAGGTATCAAGCATCAGGCTAAAAAAGTTTTTCTTTAATGCGGCATCAATCAGTTGTTGTGCATGAGCATGATAGCCCTCTCCTATATGATCCAGCTTTTCAAGGTTAAATAAATGCTCCAACATACCTATATTATCAGGGTACTGTTCATAAAGTTTTTGAAACTGAGTCTTAGCATTAGCGAATTCCATTCGTCCTACCAAAGCTAATGCTTGAGCATAGGATTTACGAAAAGCATCATCCTGCTGCTCGTCATCTGGCTCATTAAACTCTTCTTTTATTTGCAGCCAGCTCTTACCCAGTAACCAGACCATTCCGGCCCCGGCCATCAAGCCTCCTGCATGAGCCATGTAAGCGACCCTAGAGGCTTCCCCCAGCCAGTTCTCATAAATTTCTTTGCCAATCCACACGGGTAAAATGGCTAAAGCAGGGGCGGTGAAATAGTTAAAGTAAACACCCAGAAAATAAAAGAATCGAATTTTTTGTAAACCAAAAATAGCAACGTACATGCCCATCAAACCTGAGATGGAACCGGAGGCGCCCACTAGGGGAACCAAGCTTTTGCTATCAAACAAACTGTAAAACAAACCGGAAAATACACCACACATTAAATAAGCAATTAAGAATTTGCTTTTGCCCAGTGCTCGCTCAACAGTGAACCCCAATAAAAAAAGAAAGATCATATTTCCAAGCAAGTGCCCTACACCACCATGCAGAAACTGATAACCAATAAGGTCGGACATTTGAATATTGGCTGGTATAAGACCTAATCGTAGTGAGCTAATATTATTGATAGTTTTTTCAACAATCTCCGCCCGTTCATCTTTCCAGGCTAAATAAACATCGTTCTGCCAAAATAGAGTTCCCTCATCCTGCAGCATTGAATAAAAACCCGGATCAAGCAGAATCACATAAGCAAGCCACGCTTCATCTTTTTCATCAATCGCCGTTTGGACTTCTTCCGCTAGCTCAACTCTATCATCAAGTTGTAATCGTATACGCCGCTCTAAATATTCCTTATAAACCGGGGCTTCCAGTTGAGCAAAACCCGCATCAATGTATTGATCAACTCCCTGCTGAAGCAACTTCGCGTCTTGAGATTGATAGATAAAGAAGATTAATACATTGGCCAAGATAATAGCCAAGGTCATCAAAGGTGGTTTACGCCAATTTAACTGGCGCTCAACAGGGATTATAAGCATCGGGTTATGAGTCTATGTTTGTGAAGTGTCCATTTTATACCATTAAACGCCTCAATTTTGGAATATTCACCCTTGCCACATTTCATCACTTTGTTTTGCTTTTTTGCCATTTCCTTCCCACAAGCCCGCCACATCAGTTTTGTTTAATAACTAACAACAAAGCGAACCCCAAACAAAGCATCACCTGCAGGAGAAAATATGATGAACAAGCTAACGCAACACCAGAGCACAATTCTCACTAATTTTAAGTTGAAGCCCTTACTGATTGCCATCCCAATAACCGTATTAGCAGCTTGCGCTAATACTCCGAAGAGTGAACAGCCTAACGACCATAACAGCGCAGATATTTATGAAGAAGTAACCTATGAAGAAACTGCAAGCGCTGACCCAGAGTTAATAAGTGCAGCCCTCACAGCCGAGGAAAGCGTAGCAGAAGACAACACCAGTACAGAGAACGACATAAGTGATGCAACAGAAGGAAGCTCCCCAATGACTGTATTAGTAATAGAGAACCCAGAACTACTGGATAAATTAGCCCCTAGTGAACTAACTAAAAGTCAATTAACTGCAAACCAACAAGAATCCTTACTTCGCCCAAGCAAGCGGGTACTTCACTTTGGCTTTAACCAAACATCCCTAAGTGAAGAAGATATTGAGCTTATAGAAAAGCATGCAGATTATTTAAAAGCTAACCCTGAACTTAAAGTCACCATACATGGCCACACAGACACACAAGGAAACCCAGACTACAACCTAAAGCTTTCTGAAAAACGTGCGCTTATGTTAGTAAATCAGCTTAAGAAGTTTGGTATTAACAAAAATAGAATTGAGACAATTGGCTGGGGTGGAAATTACCCACTGGTTAACAGCCTCAACTTCTCTGAAAATCGTCGAATAGAAATTGAATACTCAGAAACCCACTACGCAACAAATCACTAAACCTATCACCAATTTTATAATCATCCCTACCTTTAAAAGCATACCCTAAGCCCTATTTTACGCCTCGCAACGAGGCGTTTTTTTTTCAAAAATTAATGACACCAAGTCATCTTTATAATCCGCAACCAACTGATTTACTGCGCTATTTAACCATTTGTTAGACTTTAGTCTTATTTACAGTATTTTCTCTGAAAAAGGCTGGCCATTTTGTAAAATCTAGACTAAATAAAGTATATAAAAATAAAATAATAAAACAAGCGATGCTATTTTGAAGGTGTTGGAAATGTTCACTGAAAACGATCTCCCCGTTCATTCCCACACTAGATTAATTAGTAACTGCAGGGGGACTGACTTTTTTATGCCGGATATTCAATTAACACACACGGGCGTTTTTCACCTTGAACGCTTGGAAGACCTTATTTACGATCGTTATCAAAAAGAATTCGATATTGAAGACGAGCAATCACTTCGTGACCTTGTTCGTTTTGCATCTCGTCTGCAAGATCAAGAGATACAACGTGAATTTCTATTATTCTATCTAAACTGCGGCCCCGATACGCAAATAAGTCTAAAATCAGGTGACGATATTGATGAAGAAAATTACATCCAGAAAACTTGATACTTTCCTGAAAAATTAACGGTTCACTAATATTAGACAATTTGTAACATTTCATTCATTTTAGTTGATTCAATCATCTACAGCGTTTTTCATAAAATCTCTGCTAGTTTTTTGTTTGTCAATTCTTACATTTTTTTAATTGCGCACTATAATTGCCGACCGTTTCATAAACCATGAGCTCATCACAGGCTTTCTGATAAATTCATGGTTTGGAGTATTAAACTTAAACTTTTTTACAGGTCGCTGTGTGATTGTTTTTACCGTTACTAATAATGAGTCTGGTCGTGTTTTTGTTGCATCCAGCCGAAATGCCCCTGAAGATCGCTGGGAGCAGCTAATCACTCAAGCCTTAGATGGCTCTGAAGGTGAGATTTTCAACGAAATAAGAAGCTTTGATTCATCAGTTTTCAGTGTTGATGAGTGGGGTTTTGGAGAAGACCCTAAAGAAATCCGTCAATTAATGCGCGAAGCACAGCATGATTTAGATGCCACGGTCGTAAATACAGGTAAAACCGACCGTCTACCTTCAGCAAAACGCAAAAAACTAACCGATGTTGAAGCTTCAAAATTACTTGAAGATCTTGAGAAGTCTATTGCAGGCGGCAGTGAGTTCGATGACATAATCCCTACCCCCTCACGTAGCCCAGATGAACCTTCTACAGATGAAAACCTAAGCCAGACAGAAACAAGTGCGAAAAATGCTGCACCTATAACCTCCTCTACAGCACCCAAGGTAGCGTCACCGGCAATCAGCGAATCACTTATTGAAAAGCTGGCCAGAAAAGTAGAACGCGAGAAAGTTGAGGCCAATGCGAAAAAGCTGATACAGAAAAAAGCAACGACACCAGCTAAGCCCAAAAAGACAATAAGTGAAGCGCCTGCTCAAGATAAGCTTCCTACCGGTAGAGTGTCATCCAGGGCGAAAGAACAAAGAATAAAAGAAGGGATCGAACAGGCACGGGAAGACAGAGCCCAGGCTCGTCAAGCCAGTGAGCGACGTGAAGCTGTTGAAATGAGAAAGGTCATTACAGCAATAGAGCTTCGCAGAAAAACTCAAACCCCTGCAAAAATTAAAGCAAAAGAAAAAGCGAAAACCGCATCAAAAACATTAAGCAAAACAACAACCCTAAGTAAAAACAGCGCATTAGGTAAAGCAACAGCTAAAGACGCACCTCTAACAAAAACTAAAGCCGCTAAAATGGCATTAATCGCCAAGGCTTTCCAAGATACAAGTCCTGAAGAAAAACCGGTTGCACCGTTATTTGATAGGGCAATGGCTATTAAATCAGCAAAAGCACTCAATGGAATAATCAGGGCAAAAAGGGCTCAACAATACGCACCTAAAGCTGCCGTGACTCCAGAAACAAAAGCTACAACGATTTCAGCACCCAAAAGCGATTCAAGTTTGAGTTTTCAAGATAAGCGCTTACAGCGCATGATCGAGAAAGAAAATGCCATGCTTGCAGCAAAAAAAGCCGCAATGAATTCAGCATCAGCCGAAGAAATGGCCTCTGTTGTAGCAAGAATAGACTCTCGCTCACAAGACAGTAGCAGGACGCTTAGAAGACGTTAACAGGACCACGGCCACACCAAGCTCTATAAGAACCGCAGTAGCTAGTATGAGCTCTGCGGTTTTTTTATTTCCAAAACGGTTTATCCGCTTCTTTTAAAGCATCGGCCCGGCTAATACCTATATCTTTCAGAAGGTAATCAGGTAACTGTGCCAATTGCTTACGCTGTCGGGATAGTTCACGGTATTCTTTTAGTCGCTTCAACCACGCACCTAAACGACTAAGCACTGAATATTCTTTTACATCTGCTTTCAACAGCACAAGCTGGTAACGCCCTAACGTAACTAATGATGTCATTTTAATACCCTCTATTTCGTTCAACTTAGCTATCTCAATCGCTTTCTCAACGTAATAAAATGATATACAAAACGGTTGAACCGAAACAGATTCAAAACTAAACTAATTAAACCATAACAGTTGACTCAGAAAGCATCTGTTATGGTTAATTTCAATCCTATCTGTATGGGTACCAACAATGGAACAACACCGCTACAGCCAAATAGCGAGCCAAATTCAGCAACAAATCCGAGATAGCATTTATAAAGCAGAAGACAAGCTGCCCTCTGTTCGTGCCTTGGCAAAACAGCAACAAGTAAGCGTTTCTACTATTCTATCGGCTTATGGTTTACTTGAAGATAGAGGCATTGTTGAGGTACGCCCTAAGTCTGGCTATTACGTGCGCAGAGCCACCAGAAAACCACCCAAACCACCATCCATCAACCAGAAAACGTATTGCCCTGAAGCGGTTTCAACACCACAACTCGTAATGGAAGTTATGAGCGAATCAAGCTCCCCAAACCTGATCAGCTTTGGCGCAGCGGTTCCTGCTAGTGACTTTCCCGTTATTAACCAACTAAAACGAATTTTTGCCCAGAAAGTACGCACAGAACCCTTCCTTGGAATCGGCTACGACGCTAGCAAAGGAAATGAACCACTACGACGTCAACTAGCGCGTCGAGCCGTAGACTCTGGTGTTTTTGTATCGCCTGATGAAATTGTTGTAGCAGAAGGCTGCCAGGCTGCGGTTGGGCTTTGCCTTAGAGCTCTGACAAAACCGGGTGATATTGTTGCAGTGGAAACACCCAGTTATTACGGGCTACTACAACTAATAGAGGCTCTAGGCCTTAAAGCCGTCGAAATTCCATCCAATGCAGAGCACGGCATGAGCATTGAGGCACTCAAATTAGCCTTAGAACAATGGCCTATTAATATAGTACTGAGTATTCCCTGCTTTAGTAATCCTGTTGGCTCTCTCATGCCGGACGATAATAAAAAAGCCCTGCTCGAGTTAATTTATCAGTATGAAATACCACTCATAGAAGATGATATTTATGGTGACCTGGGTTATGCATCTCAGCGTCCTAAAACAGTAAAAGCCTTCGATACAAAAGGACAGGTTCTTTTGTGCTCCTCTGTTTCTAAGACTCTGGAACCACAACTAGGTATTGGCTGGGTCATGCCAGGTAAATATCTTAAACAGGTTGCCTATCAAAAATTCCTAAGCAGCACCGGCAGTTTTCGCTTACCACAAATGGCGGTTGCGGAAATTCTAGCCAAAGGAGGCTATGACAGGCACTTAAGAATGGCACGAGAAGCATATCGACAACGTAGAGACCGCCTCATCGACCTTATATCTCAATACTTCCCTGAAGGCACTCGCATGTCCTCTCCTCAGGGCGGTTTTGTTGCCTGGGTTCAACTACCCAAAAAAGTTAATGCTACAACGCTTTACCATGACGCAAAGGCAAAAAATATTTTAATTGCTCCCGGTGAAATTTTTTCTTCTGATCCTAAAAAATATCCCCACTCAATTCGAATATCTTATGCCAATAGCTGGACGCCTGAGCGAGAAGCGGCCATTAAAACACTAGGAGACTTGGCAAAAGAACAGATTCAAATCACCTCTGCTGTCACTACATAACGCATAGGCCCTCCACTCTGGATTTCATCAAAGGGGTAGCAGGTTACGAGCATAAGCTGCGCATGATCTAAATCACCAACACTCATATCGATCATGTGAGTGTTGGTATCAACAATGGATATATCCGACACCCTATATTCCGTCCAAGTACCCTCCTTACTCTGCATTGATATCTCATCACCCAACACCAGCGTTTTTAAAGAACTAAAGTGTGTATCTCGATGACCGGCCATTACCACTAGGCCATGCTCAACATTTCCTGCTCCATGCATACGACCAGGTCCAAAAGCCAAAGCATTGCCGCTCACGCCGTCCAGTACAATCATTTGATTTGAGTCCCCCAGTTTCAGCTTCGCTACAGGCCAGGTATCAGCCCAAGGCCAGGGTTTTTGATATAAATCAGCACTCAGTGCATGCTGCTCTAATGTATTCTTCCAGGCTTGCTCAAGCATCCATTGAGCCGCAATGGCCTTTACTTGTATGTACCCTCCGGAACTTAATAAAACAGAGCCCACAACGACCAACAACATCCATGTCTTAATCATTAGTAACGCCCCTAAACGCAGCGGTAGAATGGTGCTGATAAAACATCCCAATACCTATCAGGTAACAGATCAACCCAAGTAAAACGTATAATCGAGATGATGTCGCAGTCTGAGGAAAACGAGCCATTCGCTGACCACTCCCTTTAGGTAATAACTGCGGTACAGCATCAGTTCTACTTATTGAGTCAGCAGGGCGTGAGATTACTTTTTCTACTGCCACTAAGCTTGTATAAGGGCTCACTAAATGATGCTTTAGTGCCACATCAAGTACTTGCTGGCGAAACTGATCTTTATTCACTGTACCCAAATTTTGAGAATCCATTAAGGATTCAATTTTCTGACGCCCCCAGAAGGTGGCTATTCCTTTCGCCTGTTTTGCCCCAGCCATATTAATAGATTGTTCCCATAAGGGCGTGCTGCTGTGATGCAAGCCAATACTATTTGCGCTCAGCTTAAATTTATCAACCGATGTACTTTTTTCATCCATTTGAACCTTATGTTTAATTACCTGAATAACAGGCTCCCCCAGATAAAGGTCACTAACTAATAAAGGGTAGCTTTCAAATTGTTCATTATCTGAATCTAGCTCAGCCCTGAACGTCAGATCACTCAATACGGGGGCGCTTAGTTTTTTAAATAGCCCTTCCAGCTTACTTTCAACTTCATTCAAATCACTTATATAGGTAAAACTACCACGACCTATTTCTGCGGCCTTCCTCATAAAATAACTATTAGGTGCCGAGCCTATTCCAATCGTGAATAATCTTGACTCAGCTAAGGTTTTCTCAATTTGCTTAAACAAGGCTGATTCATTACCTACGCTACCATCGGTAATAAAAACAACCTGTCGTAGATAACCAGGATAAACATCATCTGACAGTGCCGCTTGTAGGGCCGATGCCATTTCGGTTCCACCATTCGCGTTCAAACGGCGAACATAGTTCAGGGCATGGTTTATATTCTGAGTATTAGCAGGCACCGAAGATGAATATAGAGAATGAGTGGTGCTATTGAATTCAATCACGTTAAACCGGTCACTGGGCTTTAAGCTATTTAGTGCTTTATCAAGTGCCAGGCGTGCCTGGCGGATAGATTCGCCCCCCATAGACCCAGAAGTATCAATTACAAATACTTGCTCTCTTGGGAGTGTCATATCACCCGATAGTTGTTGAGGGGGCATAACCATCAACAGCGAATATATCTCCCCTTTCCACGTCTCGGAAAAAAGAGCGGCTTTTGGGCTTACTCCTGTTTGCGGCTTCCATGACAACACAAAGTCTCTATCCATTGCTGTCTCACCGTCTTTCAGCGAAATGTTATAGATGTCTTGATTAGGAGATTCTTCCGGCTGAACAACAACAGCGTGGCTAATACTATTGATTTCTAGCACGGGAAAACCGGTATTAATTTCGACGCTTAAGCTAACTTTATGGCTAGGTTTGGCCATTGAATTTAAGGGAATTGTAAAAGGTGAGACCAAATGGGCATCTGGCACCTGATCGGTAGGCAAAGACCAGCCAGTAGATGTATCTATAGCTATTTCCCCTCCTGAGATTCTTTGTCCTGGTAAGTAGCGTGGCGTCGTAGTCAACGGGAAGCGAAGCTCAAAAGCTCCCTGCTGATAATCAAGCACCTGGTTATATTCCAAAATAATCTCAATTGTTTCGCCAGGCGGTATATTTGCAATATTATTGGTAAACAAATTTGGTCGGTGCTGCTCAACCAGCGATGCTTTTTTCCCCACTTTTTTAGCTTGTTGATAAATTTTCTTTGCTTGGGACTTTTCTTTAATTTCACCAATAATCACCCTCTCGCCCACTTTCATTTCCATTAAATAAAGCGCCGAATTTTCAGGTAAAGGAAATGCATAGACGGCTTCAAGCCAATCATCAGTGTCATTTTTAAACTGCTGCTTAAGTCGAGCTGTTACGATAAGTCCTGAAACAGCTATATCGACCTCTTCACTCAACAAGGTAGCCGGATAATATTTTATTGGTCTGCTATTGGTGAGTAAGCGCTTAAATAACAAGCGACCACTTTCTACCTGATCCATGGTCGTTGATATTGACAGTGCTTTTGGTTCAACAGCCTGAGCACTAAAACTATAACCAGTCAGCAATAGGAAGATGGCTACAAGCATTAATATATCTTCCCTTCGGCCCTGCCACCATATTAGCCTGTTACTTCTATGTACTGTATCCATAACTAAACCCTCTCTTTTAATGTTCCGTTGTTCTTCTATTACGGATTACAACAAGAAAAGTTGTCAGAACGGTGGGGGAAAAATGTCTGCATGAAGATGAAATGTGATGAATTATGGCAATATCTATTTAAGGGATAGTCGAGAGCCACAACTCATGGTTTAATTATTCTACTCACTAAAAGTTCTTCACCAGACATTAAGTAGAGAATAAGAATGAAACGTAAGATTGCCATCATCGAAGACGAACCTGAAATTCGGGCTAACTACTGTGATGCACTGAAAAAGTATGGTTATGATGTCGTAGACTTTGATAATCGGTTCGATGCTATGGCGCATTTTGAGCTCTCATTGCCTGACCTTGTAATTATTGATGTAGGCTTAGGTGATGACATCGAGGGTGGGTTCGAGATTTGCAGGCAATTGAGAGTGAAATCTCCAGAGTTACCCATGATATTTCTAACTGCAAGAGACAGTGAACTCGACCAAATACTGGGACTTAAGTTAGGGGCTGATGACTACCTCACCAAAGACATCAACCTGCCTCATATGATGGCAAGAATTGTCGCCCTGTTTCGCAGAGTGGATGCAATGCAAAATAAGGTAAGTAAGCCTGAAGAGACCCTTTCCAGAGGTTCACTGGATGTGAACGTAGACAGAATGAGAGTAACTTGGAAATCACACCCAATAGACTTAACTGTCACTGAGTTCTGGATGCTTCATACTCTCATCAAACACCCAGGTCATGTTAAAAATCGCTCTCAGTTGATGGATGCGGCCAACACCGTACTGGATGACAACACCATTACCTCCCACATTAAACGTATCAGGAAAAAATTCGCATTAATTGATAGCGCATTTGATAGTATTCAAACTGCCTATGGCATGGGGTACCGCTGGATATCGGATGAAGCTTAATTGAAATTACGGAATCAACTACTACTGATTAGTCTTCTAACCTTACTCATTCCCTGGGCTGGTTATTTATTCATCCAGGAACTGGAGCAAACACTCCGGCACCAGCAACTCGAAACCCTCAGCCAACATGCAGAATTAATTGCAAAACAACTCAAAAGAAACAAACTCAGCCTTGTTTCAAAACATTCAGGCACCTATCAGCCAATTTATGCATTTAAACTTCCGTCCACTATCATTCTGGACGGTTATTTCGACGACTGGCGCGCTGTTTCACAGCAAACAATCCCCTTAGATGAGTCACAAAATGACTTTTCAACACGATACCTGGCAGGAATAAATGGTAATCGCTTTTATTTGTTTATATCCGTAGCAAGCAAAAATACCCGCTATAGAAACCCAAGCAGAAGAGAGCTAACAAACAACGACCATTTATTACTTAAACTGGTAGCAAACGATGGAACCATCACAGATATCATTGCCAGCCCCATTGCACCAGGCCCTTTGGACCTTTTGTCTCGCAGCGGATCAAGACACTTCGTTAAAGACTCATCATTACGAGGGTATTGGCAAGACACTCACAACGGTTATCAAATTGAACTGGAAATCCCCTTATCCCGAGTAAAACAAGGATTAGGGTTCACTATTATAAAGCCCTCCTCTGCAAGTTCAGAAAAACAATGGTCTGGCATCACACCACCGGAAGAGCATCGTATTCTTGCCAATGTTATGTATCGACAGCAAGCATTGGAGTCATTGCTTGAACCCTACCAACAAAGCCACACACGTATTAGCATACTCAATAAAGAAACATGGGTTATGGCACAACTCGGTCAAACTAATGAGGAGCAATACAGTTCGCCTTGGCAACAAGGTGAGTACCACTCTCTTGCCCGAGATATATTATTATCTTTATTTAAAGCTGTTCTTGGTCAGTCTCAACCAACAGATGTTGAAGACAAAGCCAGTCCTGGACAGCGCAACAATACAGTTATTCAAGCAGCATTAGCTAATCAGGCAAGCAGTAATTGGTTCACTGATACAACAAACCATCAGGCCATCATTGCGGCCGCCTACCCTATTGCATTTAACGAAAATACTTCAGGGGTGGTTCTGGTAGAGCAGACCACCGAGGCCATCGCCTCACTCTCTGATCGAGCCATGGTTAAATTAATCGCCATTAGCTTCTCTGTTGTCTTATTAATCATTTTAGTACTACTCGGTTTTGCATCCTTGCTCTCATGGCGTGTAACCCGCTTACGTAATCATATTGAGGAGTCAATCAGTGACGATGGCCGCATGGGCCAGTTTTATGAACCATCAAACGCTAAAGACGAGCTGGGCGATTTATCCAGAAGTTTTGCATGCATGCACAAAGAGGTCTCCAACTATACTGAGTACCTTGAAAACTTCTCAAAAAAACTCTCCCATGAGCTCAAAACCCCTCTTGCCATTGTTCGCTCATCCATAGAAAACATTTCAATGATAAACGGCAACAAAGAAGTAAGCACATACTTACAAAGAGCCGAGAATGGAGCAAAACGCCTAAGTCTTATTCTCCAGTCAATGAGCGAGGCGTCACGTCTGGAAAAAAGCATAGCCAATACAGAGAAAGAAGAATTTGATTTAAGTGAAGTGGTTTTAGGAACTGGGAAAGCTTTTCAGGGTTTACTGAAGGAGCACAAAGTATCTCTTATTCTTGAGTCTGGCTCTAAGAATATGTCAGGCTCACCAGAGCTTATCGCTCAACTACTGGACAAACTTATCGAGAATGCACAAGATTTCACGCCTCAAAACGGTAAAATCAGCATAAAACTAGACAGTAAAGGGAATAACTACCGTTTACGAGTCAGCAATGAAGGCTCACTACTGCCTATAAGAATGAAACGGGACATCTTTAATTCGTTTGTTTCCTTCAGAGAGCATGATCAAAAAGAAGGCCACATGGGGCAAGGTTTAGTTATCGTGAAGCTAATTACTGATTATCACAATGGAAAAGTAACCGCCTTTAATCTTGAGAATAAAAGCGGTGTTTGTTTCGAAGTGCGCCTACCCAAGCAGCAAGCTAAGCAGTAACTACTTACGCTTCTTTGGAGTCCAGGCCCAAACCATCTCCATCAGAATAGGTTCTTTACCGTCAGCATCCGTCACAGTCACTTTAACCACTGTTTCACCCTTTTCTTGAGAGCGAATCTGTTCAATCTGCTTATTAGTTAATGAAGCAACAGCCTTCATATCCCCTTTAGCACGCTTAACATAATCGGCTTTGATTGTTTTAATAACAGGTACCGCTGTGTCAGGAACATTCATACCTATAAGGTAGCCTGTTGCCGATTCTGCAATAAGGATACTAGCCACGGCATGCACAGAACCGATATGGTTTTGAACTGACTTTTTGTTTTTCAGGGTTATTACTGCATTTTTGTCAGTAAGTTCTTCAATTTTTATCCCTGCGGTTCCTGTAAACTTAACGAATTTACCAAAAAATGTGCTTAGCGCCTTAACTCGCACAAAATCAGGTAGTGAGTTAATTTTACTTACGATCCCGTTCATCTTGTTTTT
>ENA-OSET01001039-OSET01001039.1-sediment-metagenome-genome-assembly--contig:-NODE-1039-length-29830-cov-4.364871_pt1 | contig 29830 bp, 22 predicted proteins | sample MGYA00237882_ERZ534229 | MGnify/ENA primary metagenome ERZ534229 (study PRJEB26408, sample SAMN06266212) | sediment metagenome | isolation source: Hudson Canyon methane seep mesocosm | place... | reverse complement strand
CAAGGAGCACGCTGTCGTTCTTGGCTACTAGCAATGAATACAGTTGATCTCTGCGAACGTCCAGAAAATTATTCCTTTTGACTTCGTGTTCTAGTAGCTCAATAGCTTGGTCGTATTCGCCATTCTTTATAGCGATATCAATATCTGCGTTTAAGCGTTCATCTGGAGCCTCAAGAACACTCGGAACCTTGCTCGTGAGGGGGCGTTTTAGAGGCCTGTTCTTTAGCTTTTTCATCTGAATGGAATTTTGTTTCGAGACAAATGCTAAGATAGTAAATAGGGTGATTGATAAGAAAGAGAATGACAGTGCGGTCAAAATAGGGGTGATGGCAGCAGGCAAATGTTGCTGAGAGAAGTCCGAGATTACAATGACCGCACCAAAGGCGGCAAACACATACGCGACCAAACCTAGATAAGATCGGCGTAATTTTCGAATAGATTCGAAGCTGGCTTTTATGTCTGCTTGGTGCTGTAGCTGAGAAATTACAATCGCTGGAATACACGGGACGGTCAGAAGAGCGGTGAATACCCCAGCGATACGGCTAACAAAATTTTCTACAAGGAGAGGAAATAATAATAGTACGCCAACTAGAGCAACCAGTGCTAGGTCTTCTACCAGCTTGCTTGCAGAGAATAGTTCCGACAGTTGTGGTGGCTTCGAGGCGTCTTTAACCAAGGACTTTGCGAGCACGTTCGCATAGTGCATGACGAGTATGAATATGGCACTGCCGCAAACAACAGAGGCGATTATATGAGAGCTATAGATAGTGGATAGGAAAACGCTCAATAGCATAATAACCATAGATTGTGGGTTAAGAGCTGACTTAACATGCTGCGAGCTGGCTCTCCAAAATGGACGTCTATCCTCATGGGCGTCAATGAATTGCATAGAGTAGTTACATTTAGGGCAGTAGGCGCGTTCTTTGCTCCTGTTTATTTCAGGCATGCACGCTTTGTCATAGCATATCTGGCAGCGAGTACATTGCCATTTAGCGGGTGAAATAGGATGGTAGTGGCAATATTTTTTCACGGGCACGCACGCTGTTTGAGATGTTGTTTTGCTCAAAAATGAACCATAATGGCAGCCAATCCTAAATATAAATGTTTTGATAAAGGAATCAAAGGAAGCGTGAAGCAAAATAAACAAAATGTTGTGCCAAAAGGTAAACTTTACATCGTTTCGGCGCCATCGGGTGCAGGAAAGACCAGCTTGGTTGCAGCTCTATTGGAAAATGACAAACAAATAGAGGTGTCTATTTCACATACCACTAGGGGCTCTCGAGAAGGTGAGTGCGACGGGGTTAATTATCATTTTGTTTCAACGCAAGATTTCGAATCAATTATACAAAATAACGGTTTTCTAGAGTACGCAAAAGTCTTCGACAATTATTATGGGACGTCGCAAGCTTGGTTAGACGAGCGGCTTTCTGCTGGAAAAGACGTCATTCTTGAGATTGACTGGCAAGGTGCGCAGCAGGTTAGAAAATTGGTTCCGCAGGCGCTAAGTGTGTTTATTTTGCCGCCTTCTAAAGCCGCACTTAAATCGCGTCTGATTGGCCGTGGTCAAGATTCTGACGAAGTGGTAGAGAAAAGAATGAAACAAGCGAGCTCTGAATGTAGTCATTATGACGAGTATGATTACCTGGTGATTAATGATCAGTTTGACGACGCTCTAAGCGATTTGTCGGTAATTTTCAAATCTAATCGCTTAGTTACCTCTCTGCAGACTGAGAGATATTCAGAAAAGCTACGTGAGCTATTGTCTTCTTAGGCAGGTTTTCGTAAAATGTGCGGTCTTTTAATCGCCTGGTGAGGCTTCTTCACTTGGCAGTACCATCATCTGAGGTAAAAATTTAATGGCTAGAGTGACCGTTGAAGATTGTTTAGAAAATGTAGATAACCGTTTTGAATTGGTGATGGTATCAACAAAAAGAGCTCGTCAGTTAGCGAATGGCGGTAAAGAGCCATTCTTAGATTGGGAAAACGACAAGCCTACGGTTGTGGCTTTGAGAGAAATCGCTGCTGGTTTGATCGATAATGACGTGATCAAGCAGGAAGAACTTTCATAATTTGACTTAAGAAATAAATATAGCGATTTTTAACGACTTATGACCTAAATATCGCTTGAAAATCCTACACTCTTACTTAAGATAGGTAAGAGCGTGAAAAGCTGAATTTACGTTCAGCTTTTTTTTTGCCCCGAATAAAATCACGCTTTCAATCACAAGAGTCATAGACTTAAGAAACACATAGATGGAAAAGCTCGCTGAATCATTGAATGCCTACTTGGATGACGATATCGTCGAAATGATTTCGCGAGCCTACGATTTCGCTAAAGAGTCTCATGAAGGTCAATACCGAAGAAGTGGCGAACCTTATATTATTCACCCACTTGCGGTTGCGAAAATTCTCGCAGGTTTACATATGGACCATGAGACGCTCATGGCCGCTTTACTTCACGATGTTATCGAAGATACTCATGTCACCAAAGACGAGTTAGCCGAACAATTTGGTGAAACGGTTGCAGAGTTGGTTGATGGGGTAAGTAAACTCACGCAAATCGAATTTAAATCCAAAGCCGAAGCGCAGGCTCAAAATTTCCAAAAAATGACTTTAGCGATGTCTAATGATATTCGCGTTATCTTGGTGAAACTGGCTGACCGGCTTCATAACATGCGAACGCTAGGGCCGTTGCATGCTGAGAAACGTCGGCGTATAGCAACAGAAACGCTCGACATATATGCGCCGATTGCAAACCGGTTAGGGATTAACAGTATTCGCGTCGAGTTGGAGGATTTAGGCTTTTCTGCGTTGTATCCAATGCGCGCCAAATATATTGGCAAAGCCGTTAAGAAATTGCGTGGTAATCACAACGAGATCATTGATGATATCCAGGCCAAAATCGAAGAGCATCTAGAGCTTCGAACGCTCGAAGGTCGTGTGGTCGGTAGAGAAAAACACCTAAACAGTATTTACAAAAAAATGAAGTATAAGCATAAATCTTTTCATGAAATCATGGATGTTTATGCGTTTAGAATTATTACTAAATCTGAAGACGACTGTTATCGAGCCTTGGGTGTCATCCATAATTTATATAAGCCATTACCGTTTCGCTTTAAAGACTATATTGCCGTACCCAAGGTAAATGGTTATCAGTCTCTGCACACCACTTTGTTTGGATTGCATGTCAATATAGAGATACAGATTCGTACCGAAGATATGGAAGATTTTGCGAACAACGGTATAGCAGCGCACTGGCAGTATAAAGATGAGTCAGATATTGCGTTGGCGAATCAGGTAAGAATAGATCGTTGGTTAAGTGGTTTGCAAGAGATGAGAGAGCGAGCTAACGACTCAATGGAGTTTATCGAGCACGTTAAGATCGATTTATTCCCAGATGAAATATACGTATTTACGCCGAAAGGCGCCATTCTAGAATTGCCGGCTGGTGCTACGCCAATCGATTTTGCCTACAGTATTCACACCGATATCGGGCATGCCTGTGTTGCCTGTCGAATCAACAAGCAATTGTCTTCACTTAGCGAGCCTTTACAAAGTGGGCAGACTGTTGAAATTGTTACCGCTCCTAGTTCTAAACCTAGTCGAGCTTGGTTAAATATCGTCACAACAGGTAAAGCAAAAAGTAGTATTCGTCACTTTTTGAAAGAGCAGCAAGAAGCAGAAAGTTTATCTCTAGGGCAAAGCTTGTTAGACAAATCGATTGCAGGCATCAATGCTTCCTGGGATGACATTGGTGATGCGCAAATAGAAAAAGTCCTTCAGCACAATCAAGTCGAAAATTTAGAGACCTTGCTAAGAAATATTGGCTTAGGTTTGAGAATGCCCTACATTATTGCTCGCCAATTATTAGCTGAAAGTAGTTTAGAAATCAGCGACACAGACCAACTAAATACTAATTTGCCGAAAGTAATGATCAAAGGCACAGAAGGTATGACGCTAACCTTCTCTAATTGTTGCTACCCGATTCCGGGGGACCCCATTATTGGCCTACCAAGCACAGGTAGCGGGATCGTGATTCACTCTGAAGGGTGCAAGAAAGTGCTGAATTTGGATAATAACCATCTGCAGATGCACTTGTCTTGGGTGAAAGATATCACCGACGAGTTTACGGTTGAGTTAAATGTAGAGCTAGAGCGGCAGAGAGGTATTATTGCGGAGCTGGCGGCGGCAATTACCCGTGCGGAAGGTAATTTAGAGCGAATAGGCGTAGCGGATCAAAATGCCAAACTAAGTATTGTGAGCGTTGTGCTACACGTTCAAGGTCGTCGACATCTTGCAAGGGTTATTAAGCGAATTCGTACTATCAAAGCCGTTGTTAGGTTAAACAGAGTATTGTCAAAATAAACTAGCTTCAAAATTCATTGGGGAAATCATGAGCAACAAATCATTTATTCAAACTGATCAGGCGCCAGAAGCCATCGGAACGTATTCTCAAGCGGTGAAAGTCGGTGATGCAGTTTATTTGTCTGGGCAAATTCCGCTGAACCCTAAAACAATGACCTTAGTTGAGGGAAACATTGAAGTACAAATTAACAGAGTCTTGGATAACTTGAGTGCTGTATGTGAAGCTGCTGGTGGTTCGTTGCAAGATATCGTGAAGCTCAATGTTTTCTTAACTGATCTAGGTGATTTCGCCGCGGTAAATGAGGCGATGGGAAAGTACTTTAGACAGCCATACCCTGCTAGGGCTGCAATTGGCGTGGCTTCATTGCCTAAAGGTGCCACAGTTGAAATGGATGGCATAATGGTGATGAACTAGTTAATTTCGGCGTCATCATAATTCTCGATATTTCCAATGTGGTGAGTGTGAATTTGTTATGCGCTCCCATCACTTCGCCTAAATTATTCAGGTTAATTTTAACATCATCTCCGCATAACCTTCCCTATAACTTGGGAACTTAAGCTGGTAGCCAGATCCGAGCATTCGTATATTGGAGCAGCGTTTATTTCCTGAGCGCCTTTTAAAATTGCTTTCACTTTTGACGATCACTGATGTATTGATTTTATCGGCGATCCATTGGATGACTTCGTTTAAATCAACGGGGCAGGAGTCGGTTGCTAAGTAACGTTCTTTATTTTCGGTACCCTCGGCTTGTTGCTGAATGAGGTGTGCTAAAAAACCAACGCAGTCATCCTCGTGAATACGATTGCTGAACCTCGCAGATGAAGATAAAGGCGACTTATCCATTTTAATGGACTCTATTAGATGTGACCGGTGACCTCCGTATATGCCACTAAATCGAACCACGCTTGTGCGAATATTAAATCGACTGAGGCTTCTTTCTGCTTCAAGCAGAACTTTTCCCGAAAAAGAATCAGGTTGGGTAGGGCTATCCTCATTGACCACAGAAAAATCATCTTGATGGTAAACGCTGGTGCTTGAGACAAAATAAAACCGTCTTAACTTGTTGGCAAGAGGTAGAGTATTTAGTAAGTTTTCGACGCCTTGTATGTAAATGTCTCGATAGGCTTGTTCTGTTCTGTCGGCTGGTGTGAGGCAATAGACGACATAATCGAATTGAGTGTTAGGCATAGTCTCAAAAGCAAGCCTCAAAGCGTCTTTGTCTCGTAGATCTGCTTGGATAAATTGGATATGTTGTTCATTTGAACTAACACTGCGACTGAGTCCCCATACTTGAAACTGCTCAGCTAATACCTTGGCTAGGCGCATGCCTATTTTTCCGCAGCCAGCTATAAGTATCCTTTTGTCTTGCATTTCGAAGAGCCTTTTCTATATGATTTCGTTCATTATAAAACGATGAAGGCCCACTATGACACTAACGGAACTACGCTATATCGTGACCTTGTCTGAGGAAAGGCATTTTGGTCGTGCTGCACAAAAGTGCCATGTTAGTCAGCCGACACTCAGTGTGGCGGTCAAAAAATTAGAGGACGAGTTAGGTTTATCACTATTTGAGCGAAGTAAGAGTAATATTGTTGTGACCGAACTTGGTGTCAGATTGGTGGCTCAAGCGAGAACAATCCTAGGCCAAGTAAATGCCTTTAAAGATATGGCTCAACAAGGTAAAGACGAGCTCAACTCACCGTTAAAAATTGGCGCTATTTACACTATTGGACCATACCTATTTCCTCGATTGATGCCTGAACTGGCAAAAACTGCCGCAGATATGCCGTTGTTTATTGAAGAAAACTACACAGCGGTCTTACGTCAAAAACTCAAGAGCTGTGAGCTCGATGCGATTATCGTTGCGTTGCCATTTGAAGAGCCCGATGTAGTCACTATGCCTTTGTATGACGAGCCCTTTGTTGTGTTATTTCCCAAAGGGCATCGATTGGCGGAATTTGAGAGCGTAGATAGTGACATGTTGGTAAACGATAATGTACTGATGCTGGGGCCGGGACATTGCTTTCGCGATCAGGTTCTGTCGTCGTGCCCGGAGCTTTTAGATCTTGTTAGCCTCGATGAGTCCAAATCGAAAAAACTTATCACAGAAGGGAGCTCTTTAGAAACCATTCGGCATATGGTCGCATCGAAACTTGGGATCAGCATATTACCTAGGTCTGCACTAATGCCTGGTTTCTACGATGAGCGGCTCTTGGAGGTTCGGCCATTTGTGGCGCCAATTCCATATCGAAGTGCTGCTTTAGCTTGGCGAGTTACTTTTCCAAGACCTAAAGCGATTGATGTACTAGCTCAAGCAATAAAGCATTCTCAGTCAGTTCTAACTGACGGTAGCGAATAATTGGGTCGAACATGGTCGCATTGGAAGACATAGAGGTGACAGAGCTAAAAGGAGTCGGGAAAAAACTGGCTGAAACATTAGCGAAAATCGACATTCACAATCTACAAGATCTTTTGTTTCACTTACCATTTCGATATGAAGATCGGACTAGGATTCATTCGACTGCTAGTCTCAGGCCGGGTATGCAAGGCCTGTTTGAGGTGGACGTGGTAGGCACTAGGGTTGCTCACGGTAAGCGCAGAAGCTTGGAGGTCTCAGTGCGAGATAGTAGTGGTCAAGTCGTATTGCGTTTTTATCATTTTTCCGCCGCACAAGCGCGACAATTATCTGCCGGTACTTACCTGCGTTGTTACGGCGAAGCCCGACTGGGCAAGTCGGGTATAGAGTTCTATCACCCAGAATACTCAATTATTGGTAGAGGGGACGAAAACAAAGTACCAGAGACTCTAACGCCTGTTTACCCCTTAACGGAGGGGATTCAGCAGCCCCGGCTTAGAGCTTTATGTACGCAGGCCTTGTCATGGCTTGACCGGCATGAAGTAAGGGATTTGTTACCACTACCGCTACGACAAGAATTTCAGCTGCCTGATATTAAGCATGCTTTGCAATATTTACATCGCCCTCCTGCAGATGCTGATCAGATGGCTATGTTGGAGGGTAGACACCTCAGCCAAAAAAGACTGATTGTGGAAGAGCTGTTAGCGCATCATATGAGTTTGATGAAACTTCGGCAGGGCATTCGCCGCCATCCTTCACTATCTTGTCCGACTGAAACTGCCTTGGCGGGCTATATGCTGGGGCGATTGCCGTTTGAACTCACCGGTGCACAACAGCGAGTGCGAGAAGAAATTCAGGGCGATTTAGCGGCCAATGCGCCGATGTTGCGGCTGGTTCAAGGTGATGTGGGGTCTGGAAAAACCATCGTTGCCGCGTTAGCCGCCTTGCAAGCGATTGCAGCAGGAGGTCAGGTTGCGCTAATGGCGCCAACTGAAATTCTCGCGGAGCAGCATTTATATAACTTCTCACAGTGGTTTGATGGTTTGGTGCTACCTAATGGAATGCCTATAACCCTGGAATGGTTAAGTGGTAAATCTAAAGGGAAAGTGCGTCAGGCAGCGCTAGAGCAAATTCAGAACGGAGCCGCGCACATTGTTGTTGGCACGCATGCCTTATTTGTCGAAGACGTTGTCTTTGATCAATTGTCGCTAGCGATTATCGATGAGCAGCACCGTTTTGGCGTTCATCAACGTTTGTCGCTAAAAAACAAAGGGTTAAGGTCAGGCATAGTGCCACACCAGTTAATTATGACGGCCACTCCGATACCAAGAACGCTAGCGATGAGTGCTTATGCCGATTTGGATACTTCTGTTATTGACGAGTTGCCGCCTGGCAGGCAAAAAATTGAGACCTTTGCGATTCCGGATACTCGACGACAAGAAATGGTCGAACGGGTACTAAGGGCGTGCCAGTCTGGTTGTCAGGCGTATTGGGTATGTACCTTAATTGAGGAGTCAGATGCGTTGCAGTGCCAAGCAGCAGAAGAGACTCTTGCTTGGCTTCAGGGGCAATTAAGTGGATTAATTGTTGGGTTGGTTCATGGCCGAATGAAGGCGAAAGATAAGAGTTTCATAATGGAGCAATTCAAAGATGGCAAAATTGATGTACTTGTTGCCACGACGGTTATCGAAGTTGGTGTAGATGTTCCTAACGCGAGTTTGATTGTGATCGAAAATCCGGAGCGATTGGGCCTGGCTCAGCTTCATCAGTTACGGGGTAGAGTTGGTCGAGGTGAATTGAAAAGCTATTGCGCCTTGATGTTTCATTCACCTTTGTCGGTCAATGGTAAACAGCGTTTGAATGTCATGCGTGAAAGTAATGACGGCTTTGTGATTGCCGAAAAAGACTTGGAGTTGCGAGGGCCAGGTGAAGTGCTGGGCACGCGACAAACCGGCGCTATTGATTTCAAAATAGCCGACCTTCAACGTGATCAAGATTGGCTCCCTGAGATCAAAAAAATGGCGGAGTGTTTAGCTGGTAATGAGTCGTTAATTGAGTTGTTGATTCATCGCTGGATTGGCTCAAGAAGGCAGTATGGCGAAGTTTGATCCTTCTGAACTTGGGCCTAATGCCGAGCCCTTTCTAAAAATACTCTGTTATAAATAATCGTTACAAAATCTTTCAGCCGAATCTTCTGTGTGATCTACACTTAGGATAAACATCAATTGGCCACAAAGAGTTATATCGAATGATCCCCGCAGCGGTGAGCAAGATTTTTGAGCAATATCAAAATTTAGAAGAGTTGAACATGGAAGCGACTGATAAACCAACAATTGTAGAAAACAGTGGAATTTCGAATAGTCAGATCATGAAAATGATCTTGATGGGAGATACACTAGGCCGTGTGCAGGTTATTATTCCTTCCGATTGTATGTTGGATGTTGACACTTTGAATAGGAAGATGGGTCGGTCATTGCTGGCGTTACCCGATGAAGATGTGTCTAGTCTAATAGAACGTTACAGTCTTAAGTCTCTCCCGGCCGTTCCTGATATTACAGGGCTGCCATCAATTGTTGATAGCCAAGTGCTGGCTCACGAAGAGATATTTTTAGAGGCAGATGAGCCAAATGAGCTAATTAAATTAACCAAAGCAGCATTTGCGGTATCAACGAAAAAAGCGAAAGTGGTCGAGTTTGCAGTCCCTATTGCCGAGATTGATTGTAATACCAATCGGCCCTCTGAAGATTTAGAGCAAATTAATCAGGCAATCGAGAAATTTACCTCTCTGAGAATCAAGCAGCGTTTGGAAGATACTCTCGAATTGCCACCGCTACCTCAAAGTGCTCAAGAAATCATTACGCTTCGAGCGAATCCGGATGCGGGTTCTGATGAGCTAGCAGATATTATTGAGAAAGATCCAAGTTTGGCGGCGCAAGTGGTTAGTTGGGCGTCTAGTTCGTTTTATAGTGCTCCGGGAAAAATCAAGTCAGTCCACGATGCCATTATTCGAGTGCTGGGTTTTGATATGGTAATGAATTTGGCGATGGGTTTGGCGCTAGGAAAAACACTGAAGGTGCCCACTGAAGAACCTACAGGTTACGCTCCCTACTGGCAGCAGGCTATGTGGATGGCTCTTGGTACAACCTCAATGATTAGTAAAATCGAGCCGACAGAACGCCCTAGTTTTGGTTTGTCTTACTTGGCGGGTCTACTGCACAACTTTGGATATTTGGTGCTTGCGCATGTTTTTCCTCCTCACTTCAAATTAATGTGCCGCTATATCGATGCGAACCCTCATATCGACTCGGGATATATTGAGCATTTCTTGCTTGGTATCACGCGAGAGCAAATTGGTAGTCAGTTGATGTCGGTTTGGAATATGCCCGAAGAAGTAATTATTGCGTTAAGGCATCAAAAAAATACCCAATTTGATGGCGTTAATAGTCAGTATTCAAATTTAATCCATCTTACAGGGCATTTGTTAGCTGATGCGGGTATTTTACCCTCACCGGCAGAACCCTTAGGTGATGATATTTATCAGCGCTTGAATGTTACTAAGGAAGACGCTCAATCTGCAATCGATCGTTTATTGGAAAATAGAGAAGATGTGCAAGCTGTAGCCAGTCTAATGAGTCGGTAGCGGGACGTTGTCAATATAGTCGTAAAGTGTGTCTGTGTAGTTTAGGCGCGCTTAATGTGATCACTTGTTTATCTCTTATCTAGCCTCGTAAACTCTACTGTAATTTTCTTGAACTTCTAATTGCTCAGCAAGTAAACTTGCTGAGCAATCCGTTTAAAAAGCTCAATTCTATGATTGTCGAAATAATTTCACTCGATCGTTTGTTGATTGTGTTCGCGCCCGCGATATTGATCATCCTCCTAATGTTTCGATGGCAGTTGCCCTATCGTAAAGCCTGCTATGCCATAGCAAGAATGCTCATACAGCTTCTGTTGATTGGTTATGCCTTGGTGATGATTTTTGATTCAGAGAGTTCATGGATGACCCTGGCGGTACTATCAGTCATGGTGTTGGCATCGAGTTGGATTTCGTTGAATACATTGAGTGGCGACGTCGATACCAATATGAACAAGGTATCTCTGTACCTGATAGCGTTATTCTCAATATTGGTAGGTGGTGGTTCTATCTTAGTTTTGGTGACGCAGTTTGTTCTAGTGTTGGACCCTTGGTACTACCCCAGGTATATGATCCCTCTCGCCGGAATGATATTCGCCACCGCAATGACCAGTATTAGTTTGGCCGCTGAACGATTTCAATCAGAAGTTTCTCAGGGAAAATCATATGAACAAGCTAGAGCGGTGGCATTCAAGACCGCTATGATACCTATTATTAACTCTATGTTTGCAGTTGGCTTGGTATCGCTACCAGGAATGATGACAGGGCAAATATTGTCAGGGGTGTCACCGTTTATCGCAGCGCGATATCAGATTATGGTCATGGGTATGTTATTTAGTGCCTCTGGGATTGCCTCAGCCATGTTTCTTATTCTATTGCGGGGCAGGTTTTGGGGTCAATCATGCTCATCAGCTTCCCAATAGCGTAGCGTGAGATGTCTTCGACATCTTCTTGTCTAGCAAACACGCCATCGTGTGTTAACTTTACAAGACCGTGAAGCGTTGCCCACATGACTTGGGCTAGTCGTAATGGATCTTCATCGATCGCAAGTTGCTTATCATCACTAAATGCCTTGATCAAAGAAGCGTATTCTCTGAAGCTATCTTTGGCTGTTCTCTGAAGTCTCATCGACGGATTTTTTCGCCACAATTCACTGCCAAACATCAAATCAAATTGGGTCGGATTTTCAACAGCAAAGTCGATGTAGTTTAAAATTGACTTTTCCAAACGCAAGTTGAGGCTCAGGTTTTGGTCGTTCGCTGCCAATTTTAGTGTTGAGGTGAGAGTGGTAAAGCCTAATTCAGCGACTGCGGCGAGTAAGTCGGCTTTGTCTTTGAAGTGGTGGTAAGGCGCGGTTCGGGATACACCTGCTCTGTCGGCAAGCTTTCTAAGAGACACCGAATCTAGGCCGTCTTTTTTGATCATGTCGTGAGTGACATTGATTAGCTCGTCTCTGAGGTTTCCATGGTGGTACTGTTTGTTAGTCTGTTTGTTCATAGGATGATGTTGGCATGCAATCTTGACACTGTCAATATTACAAAGTATCTTGATCTGAAGTTGGATTCTAAGATGAGTTCATTAGAAGATAGTGTGACGATATAACTGGAGAATTATTGTGTCTTATAAAAGTCTTGAGGTGTCAATTGAAAATCATATTGCACATCTGAAATTGAATCGCCCAGATGCCTTGAACTCGATGAATGCGGATTTTTGGCGCGAGCTGCCCTTAGCTGTTCGAGAAATCGACAACTCTGCTGAAGCGAGAGTCATTGTGGTTTCTTCTACCGGGAAGCATTTTTCAGCGGGGATGGACTTGGCAGTATTTACCTCTGGTAACAGTATTCCCATGCAAGGTGATCCGTCGCGAATGGCTGAAAACTTGAGGCGTGTGGTGCTCGAGCTACAAGATACATTTAATGCGCTTGAGGATGTGCGTATTCCTGTATTGGCCGCAGTGCAAGGTGGTTGTATTGGTGGTGCGATAGATATGGTTAGTGCGTGTGATAGCCGATACTGTACAGCGGATAGCTTCTTCACGATTAAGGAAACACAGCTTGGTATGACTGCAGATCTTGGTACGCTTCAACGCTTGCCGCATTTGATTCCTCAAGGCGTGTTGAGGGAGCTGGCTTATACAGGGCGAAAATTTGATGCCCAAGAAGCTAAAGAGCTGGGGTTTGTGAATAAGGTATTTGAAAATCAAGAGGCTATGTTGGCTGGTGTATTCGAACTTGCCGCGCAGATCGCGCAACAATCTCCTCTAGCTGTCACCGGTTGTAAAGAAATGATCAACTACAGTCGTGATCATAGTGTTGCAGATAGTTTAAAATATATGGCCACGTGGCAGTCAGGCATGTTTCGGCCACAAGACATGATGAAGTGTTTTGCAGCAAAAGCGCAAAAGACTGCGCCGGATTTTGATCCTTTACAGGCCATTAAACCCTTATTTCCTGAAAGTTAATAGCTTTGTGTTCTATGCTAAAAACCGCGACTTAAACATCGCGGTTTTTTCGTTTTATGAGTGCTATTTCTGAAATATAGGCTAAAAGTGAAAGGAGAGCGATGAATACGGTGTGTTTGGTATAGTTATTGAATGTCAATTTAGTTGAGCAAATTAAATGGCGATTGCGTACGAATTGCAATCTGGGCTTAAGCACCTAAGAAGCTGAAATATGATTAAATATGTTTAGTAAAGTGAGTGATACAAAGGGGCGTCGGAATATTGCAACGATGATCCTCACATCGATCTTTTTCTTGATAACCATCTTATCAGGTATGGCTATGTCGGCAAAACCGGCAATGGCTGCCGCTACTTACTTTGTTGATACTGACAACGAAGATAATGCGGGGACTGGAAGTGGTGATGGAGATATGGATACCGCGACGACTAGTGGCAGCGGTAATCATCCAATTGAATTTAATCTTGATCTAACCGGCGCGTCCCCAACAACGACTGCGCACCTTGTTGTCAATGCGCTCGGTGTTGAAGAAGAATCAGGTGATGTACTCCAGGTCTCCATTAATGGCAACACATTAGGGAGTTTGGCTGGAGAAACCGGCATTAATAGCTCATCGGTATTTGCCGTGCCTTTAAATCAGGTTAGCTTTGGCGATAACCTTACTGAAATTAACGTATCAGCAGGTGCAACGACGACGATTAACTGGGCTCAATTGCTCATTGACGGCGGCGCGCAGTCAGATGCATCGATATCTACCTTCCGAATAACGGGTTACGCGACGTCGGTGGGTACTGTTACCATGAATGTCGATGTGAGTTCTGGCGTCACAACAACAGGAAATTTTAGACTAGAAGTAAACCTTAAAGATCAAAGTGGCAATATCGTTGATATCGTGTCGACCAATTTTGCTGAAACAGCGGGCAATGCTCATGTCGCAAGTTTGAGCCCAAGTTATACAGAGTCAAACTCCAACGGCACATATACGATTGAGGCTCTACTATTTTTTAACAATGGTAGCTTTGATGTTCAGCAAGATTACGAGTCGATTACGTTTTCTCATCTACAAAACTTGGGGCCGAACATGCCGGCCACTACCCAGCAGTCAACTGTTTCCACGAGTGATGCGACCTTGGTGGCGGATGGTGTGGCAACGACTACGGTTACTTTGCAAGGGGTTGATCTAGAAGGTAGTAGTACGACATTAAGCGGTCAGACGATCGTATTCTCGACTACTAGCGGGCTGATTAGTTCGGTTTCAGATCAAGGTAATGGTACATACACTGCGACGCTTACATCTTCAACGACAGCAGGTTCGGCTTCTATTATTGCAACAATAGATGGGTCCACAGTAAGCGATACGGCGACAGTTTCGTTTACAGCTGGTACGGCCTACGCGCCGAATACGAGTTTGATTTCGTCTTCGCCCAATGTGGTCGCAAACGGAGTGTCTGTTAGTAATATGATTGTTCAGCTTGTAGATGTTTTTGGTAATAACCTGACGCAAAGTGGCGGTTCTGTTTCGTTAGTTACCGATCTAGGTACTTTAGGTCCGGTTCAGAATTTTGGAGATGGGACGTACACAGCTGTGCTGACTTCACCAATTACAACGGGTACTGCAACGGTCAATGGTTTTGTTAATTCAGTTGCGTTTTCGGATACAGCCACGACTAACTTTACAGCGGGTAGCCCCTCAATCACTCAATCGCTCATTACGGCGTCACCCACTACTCTTACGGCGAATGGCTCAGCAGTGTCGACCATTATTGTGTCAGCAATAGATAACAATGGAAATAGCGTTACTTCAGGTGGCGCGACAGTATTGTTGTCGGCCACAAATGGTAGTTTAAGTACAGTCAATGATTTGGGGAATGGTTTTTATTCGTCGTTGTTAACCTCCTCGACTTTCTCTGGGTTTGCAGTGGTAACAGGTTCGATAGATGGCCTAGATATTTTAGATAGCGATATTATTACGTTTGTCCCTGGTCCGGTATCGGCTTTGACCTCAACTGTTTCAGCAGCAAGTACCATTGTGGCGAATGGCACTAGTACGGCGGTAGTTACTGTGCAAGCCGCTGATAGTAATAATAATTTAGTCGAATCGGGTAGCGCGACGGTGACGATGACTACTGACAGGGGCGTTATTTCGAGCGTGAGTGATATGGGCGATGGCACCTACTTGGCCACACTGACCTCTACCACAGTGGCGGCAGATGCGACGATAACCGCGACCATTGATGGCGTGACGGTTCCAGATACGGCGGTGGTTTCTTTTGTGCCAGGAAATGCAAACATCGCGTTTACGACGATTAGTGCACTACATTCAAGCCTGGCGGCGAATGGTGCGACTAATACCGTTATTACCCTTAGAGCCTTCGACGTGAATGCTAACCCCTTAATTCAAGGTGGTAATGGTGTGGTAATGACCACTAGTGCTGGAACGATCAGTCAAGTAGTCGACAATGGAAATGGCACCTACGAGGCGGTACTTACGTCAGCAACAAATGTAACAACAGCAAGGGTGTCGGCCATTTTGGACGGCGCTGAGATCGACAGCTTCGTCAATATCAATTTTGTTCCTGGGGCAGCAGAAGGCGATACATCAACGATAAACGCATCGCTAAATGTAATTGTGGGAGATGGTGCGACAGAGACACTTATTACCGTTCAGACGATTGATAGGGAGGGTAATTTTCTTATCGCGGGCGGGGATACCGTTATTATTGCTGCAGACAATGGAACACTCAGCCCTTTGATTGATCAAGGTGATGGTACATATACCGCGACCCTGACATCCTCAAACCAAGCCGTCGTTTCAACCATTGAAGGAATAGTAAACGGTGATTTCTTTGTTGATAATGAACTTATTACTTTTACTGCCCCTCCCAGCGTTAATACGCAAATTTCCAATGACTCTACTCCAAGCATAACAGGGACTATTCCTGCTGTACCTAATTCAGACTTGAGTGTGCGAGTAGGGGGAATTACCTATCCACTTAATGGTGGAGATTTGGGGTTGAACGGGCCTAACTGGACCTTAGTCGTTCCTTTTTCTGACGCCTTAAGCGAAGGAATTTATTCGGTAACCGCAATAATAACAGATGGAGACGGCCAGTCCTCACTCGACGTAACGAGCTCTGAGCTTGAGCTTGATTTAACCGCACCGACGGCCAATATAGACGTGCTTCTTGCCCCTGGTAGTTTAAACATACCTAGTTTTCAGGTGACAGGTGCATGTACAGAAATTGGCGACATACTCAGTATTGATGTAACAGATACGCTGGCCACGACAGTGGGTGCAACAGGATTGACGTGTACGGATGACGGGACAGGCTCTGGTGAATTTAGTGCCGTGTTTGATCTAAGAACCTTGGTTGATGGCAGTGTCACTATTGGCGTTGATATTGATGATGTTGCAGGGAACTCGGGTCAAGATATACTTCTTGTTACCAAGGATGCGTGTGTTCCAGATAATTCAGTATCTTTGTGCGATACGGATTCTGATGGCTTAAGCAATGGTGATGAACTTGCTGTGGGAATGAACCCGAATAGCATTGATAGTGATGGTGATGGAATCTCTGACTTTATCGAAATTGAAGGCGATATTTCAGACCCCGTTGATACCGACGGTGATGGCATTATTAACTCCCTGGATGAAGATTCTGACAATGATGGACTTACCGATGCCAGTGAGCTTGGAAGCGTTCCCTCAACCCCTCTTGATTCAGACGGCGATGGCATCGAAGATTTTAAGGATCGAGATTCAGACAACGACTTTATCCCTGACTATATAGAATCGAGATATAGCAATAATGACCCCGACGGAGACCTGTTACCGAATCATTTAGATCTTGATAGTGATGGTGATGGTATTCCCGACTCATTCGAGAACGGGGTGACGCTGCGATTGGATACTGATTTCGACGGAATTGATGATGCTTTTGATGTCTCGCAAACAAACGGGTCAGATGGCAATTTTGATGGTATTGATGATTCTATTGTCTTAATCGATAACGACGGCGATACGATCTTCAATATGTTCGATATCGATTCCGATAATGACGGCATGACAGACGAATTCGAGTCGGATTTGATGAGTATCGGAGATGCTGATGGCGATGGAATAAGCAACTTTTTCGATATCGACTCTACCGGTGGCATTGATGCAGATAATGATGGTGTCGACGATACTGTGGTATTGCCAGATACCGACTCTGACTCGATTGATGACTACCTGGACCTTGATAGTGATAATGACTCAATCTCAGATGTAATCGAAGTCGGAGGAGCAGATCTTGCGCCTAGAGATGGAATTATCGACTTTCCCATCGCTTCACAGGGAACGATAACGTCAGCTACAGATGGCGATGGAGATGGAATACCCGATTTTCGAGACCTCGAAAGCGGAAATGAATTTAATAATGGTGCGGGGCCATTCGATATCGATGTGCGATTGGACGTAAGCGAAGTCGACTCAAATGGAGATGGTTTAGTTGATCTCGACACTGACGGTGATGGAGATGGCATTGCAGATGGTGTTGACGAAGCACCTGTCAATTTCGGTTCGCCTGAAGATTTCGATGATGATGGTATTCTGAATCGTGATGATCTCGATGATGACAATGATGGCGTTCCCGATACAGAGGAAGGAACTGGAGACTCGGATGGGGATGGCCAATTTAATATTACAGACCTAGATTCCGACAATGACGGCATCTCAGACTTGATAGAAGGTAACACGAACCTAGCTGATACCAATAATGACGGGGTAGTCGATACGCTGGTAGATACCGATGCTGATGGGTGGCATGACGACGTTAGCAAGAGCTACCAAGGCGAAGACACAGACCGGGATGGAACGCCGGACTATCGCGATCTTGATTCCGATGGTGATGGCATTTTTGACTTAGTTGAAGCGAATAAAGAGAGTGTCGACTTTGCCGCTATTGATAGTAATAGCGACGGACGGCTTGATACTGTTGGTGATGAAGGGGTAACTAATAGCCTTTTTTCTCCGATTGATACAGACAATGATGGTGTCGCGAATTATGTCGACTTAGACAGTGATGGCGATAGTATTTTGGATGGAGATGAAAATACTGATGCAAATGATGATGGCGTCAATGACCGCTTGCAAAAGGCTCAGGGTAAAATTAGTACCTCAATACAAGGAGCGGGCTCGATTGGTTCAGAATTATTTATCTTCATAGCGTTGGCTGTCATTTTGTTTGGCCGCAGATTGATTGTGAGATATCTAAGTTTGCCTTTAGCGCTCTTATTGATATTACCCCTTGGGTTACTTTCGAACGACGTCAAGGCAGACGATGATTTGTGTGGATATAGAATTGACCATCATGAAAGTGTTTATCTTGATGATTACATACCAGGGCACTTTCAAAATTGTTGGTATAGTGGACTGGGTTTATTTTCCAGTAGTCTCAAACCTGAGGGAGAGAGTGCTGGTTGGAGTCTGGATTCCGGGAATAGTTTTGGTGCTTCTATTCATGGAGGCTACCGTTTTAGCCCTCATTGGCACGTGGAGCTCAGTTATTCTTATCTAGGAGAAGCGAGTTTAACCAATTCTAATGCTCAACTAGATAAAAAGATTGATGCGTCGTTGTCGTACTCAAATACGTCAGTTAATTTAGGGTATTGGATGTTTCCGGAGTTCGAAACTTTTAACCTTTATCTCAAAGCGGGTGCAGGTTGGTTGTATTCTTCGGCTTCAGAACAAACGGTTAGTTTAGAGTCACAATCTGACTCTCAGTATATGGCTGGTGGTGGGGTGCAATATCGAATTAGTCAGAGCTCTTGGTTTATCAATTTTGATTATGCGAGTTACTCTAAAGATGCAGCTACATTTGGTATTGTAATTGGGCGCTACTACGGGCGGTCTACCGAGCCTATTCTGAGCCAAGACACTACTCTATATCACAAAATACATAGTGATGAAGCGATCAATGACGGTGACTCAGATCAAGACGGCGTTAAAGATAGTCTTGACCTATGTCCGTTAACGCTAAAAGGGACCAAGGTATCAGAAAGCGGCTGTTGTGCTAGTGACAGTTGCTCTCACTATGTGGTTGAACATTCAGATGGCGAGGTAAAGGCAGGCGCCTACGAGAAAAAGGGCGATAACAAAGATACAGACAAAGATGGGGTTCGTGACAAGAATGACTTATGCCCACATACAATAATGGGCGTTAAAGTCCAAGCAAACGGATGCACTTAGTAGTCTATGTATAAGTCTGCTAAGGTTTCCAGTTACTCAGTTGACTAAACTGTTTCAAACTCAAGTTCTCAGGTCTTAAACCTGTGTCTATTCCGAGGTCTTCCAGTGCTTCAGGTGCTACAACTCCAGACAGCGCATTGCGTAGAGTTTTTCGTCGCTTGGTAAATGCCGTTCTAACGATATTCTGCAAGCGGTCAGTAGATTCAACAGGGAAGGGAAGTTCTTTATGGGGGACCAGTCTGACGATAGCTGACTCAACTTTAGGTGCAGGATCAAAGGCTTCAGGGCCGACAACAAATAAGGGCTGAACGCGACAATGATACTGCGTCATGATCCCCAAGCGGCCATAGGCAGAGGTGCTGGGCTGTGCCGCCATTCTTTCAACTACTTCTTTTTGCAGCATAAAATGCATGTCTTTCAAGTGAGTGATGCTTTCAAGTAGATGAAAAATCAAGGGCGTTGAAATGTTGTAAGGAAGGTTTCCCACAATTCTTAGTTTATGTTCATTATCAGCTAATTGATCGAAATCGAATTTTAGCGCATCAGACTCGTGAATCTTGAACTCGGAATAGTTAAAGAATTTTGTACGTAAGATGGGAATTAAATCGCGGTCTAGTTCGACAACTTGAAGGTGTCCATCGGTCGCTTCGAGCAAAGGTTCTGTTAATGCGCCCAAGCCGGGACCAATTTCTACCATTCTGTCACCAGGCATGGGATTGATCCCGTTAATAATACTTGCGATAACCGCTTCATCATGAAGGAAATTCTGACCAAAGCGTTTTCGAGCTTGGTGTCCTGCTTTTTTACTGTGCTTAGCCATATACCTAATTAACCTGCAAGGTCGTAGACGAGTGTGAAGAGGAAACGAGTGATGAGCTATTTGCCATTTGATAAGCCAGTTCAATCGCCGCTTTTAGGCTGCCGCTATCGGCCTGGCCCGAACCCGCTAAATCTAATGCGGTGCCATGATCGACAGACGTTCTAATTATTGGTAACCCTAGAGTGATGTTGACAGACTCACCAAAGCCATCGAATTTTAATACAGGTAAACCCTGGTCATGGAACATCGCTAACACGGCGTCAGCATTGTCCAAATACGTTTTGTTGAATAGGGTGTCAGCGGGAAGAGGGCCTATTAATTCAACTTCATGTTTGTCAAAAGAGGCTAAAACGGGCGTTACTATATCGATTTCTTCAGTCCCCATATGACCACTTTCACCCGCGTGGGGGTTGAGTCCGGCGACTAAAATTTTTGGATGTGAGATACCAAATTTTGTTTGAAGGTCTGAAATCAATATTTCGATTACTTGCTTCAAACTATCAGGTCGAATAGAACTCGCGACATCTTTGAGTGGTATATGCGTTGTTGCCAGCGCGACTTTCATTCTGGGACTTGCTAGCATCATCACAACTTTGTTTACGCTACATCGGCGTTGAAGATGTTCGGTATGACCGCTGAATATTTGTCCATAAGGTCGAATATTCGCATCGTTAATGACGCTTTTTTGTATTGGCCCTGTCACTAGCCCAGAGAATTGTTTGTTAAGGCAGCCATCTATTGCAAAATCTAAGCATGAAAGAACATAGCTGGCGTTGTCAGTATTTAACTTTCCAGCTAGGGATATAGCAGGAGTTGTAACGTTCTTTACATATAATTCTTGTCGTGCGCTTCGGCTAATTCTTTCACCTTTCCACTCGTGAAGCGTAATTTTGAGGTCGAGCTCTTTTGCTCTTTGTTTCAGTAATTCAGAGCTAGCGATTGCAATGATAGGTATATTAAAGCCTTCTTGAGCAAGCTGAATTAGAAGGTCAGGGCCGATTCCGGCGGGCTCCCCTAAACTAATCGCTAAAGGCTTTATGTGGTCGTCTTCGTTTGAACTAACTGGCATCGTCAGCCGTCTTTTCTGTCTTGATATCGATGAAGGCTTCGTCTTTGATCTCTAAGAGCCAGTTGGCAAGTTCATCTTCGAATTTTCGTCGCTGTATAATTTGTTGAGCCTGATTTTTCTGGATCAGCTTACCCATGTCTTGTTGTCGGCGGTCTTGTACTTGCAATATATGCCAGCCGTACTGAGAGCGGAACGGCTTGCTTGTTTCTCCGACTTTAGTTTGCCCCATTACTTGTTCAAATTCTGGCACCATTTGTCCTGGACTCACCCAGTCGAGGTTACCTCCGTCAATCGCTGAGACCGGGTCGTCAGAATTCGATTTTGCAATTTGGGCAAAGTCGTCTCCGCCCTCAATTCTCTCATAGAGCTTAAGCGCGATTTCTTCGGCTTCAGCTTCAGTTCTAATTTCGCTAGGAGAAATCAAAACATGGCGTACATTAGACTGCTCAATAATTTTTTCAGAGCCGCCTCGTTTTTCTAGTACTGTGACAATGTGGAATCCGCTGCCGGTCTTGATTAATTTTGACGGTTCGTTAATTGCCAGGCTAGGTATAACGTCTGCTGCAATTGAGGGCAGTTCGGCTTCTTTGCGCCACCCGATCACGCCACCATTAAGCGCTTGTCTTCCGTCAGATTTAGCGACAGCGGTTTTACGGAAGTCTTCTCCAGATTTTAATTCGGCGAGAATCTCATTAGCTCGCTGTTCAGCGACCGAAATTTGTACGGCGCTAGCGGTTTCGGGTATTGCGATAAGGATATGTGCGATGTTGTATTCGGTACCTGACTGGGTACGGCCTTCTTTGGAGCTGATAAAGTGCGCTATTTCTTGGTCAGTAACGCGGACTCGTCGGTCTACCTCACTTCTTTGTACTTGTGTCAGTATCATTTCTCGCCTGATTTGCTCTCGTGCACTTGCAAAACTATCGCCTTCGAGTACGAGTTGTTGCTCAAACTGCTGTATGTTCATATTGTTTGATTGTGCAATATTCTGAAGCGTCGCGTTGAGTTGTGCATCACCAATACGAATGCCTGCTCTACCAGCTAGCTGTAATTGAATGCTTTCGATAATTAACTGCTCAAGCACTCTTTTTCGCATGATCTCTTGGCTAGGTATCTGAGTGCCCTGTCTTCTGAGTCGATTGGTGATGTATCTTACTCTCGCCTCAAGTTCTGATTTCATGACGATATCATCGTCAACAATCGCAATCACTTTATCTAATAGTATTTGTTTGCTCGTGAGTGATGCGTCTTCAAGTGCGATCGCGCTAGAGAGAGTAATAATTGATAGAACTATTGTACGAATAGAAAACGTTAAAATATTAGAGAATCTCATTTGATACCTAGTTGAATTGTTCTTCCCGGGCGCGATAACCCCGAATTTGTTTATCCATATTGCTGGTGCTTTGACCAAAATTTCCGACGCCGTTTAGCTGAAAACGAAACAGAAAGCCATTAATAATCTCACTGTCTGAATCTGCATATGACTGGGTAAGAAACTGCATGCGCCAACAGCAACCGCTGTATTCTACCCCAGCTAGCGTTCCAATCGTACGATTGTTATCCAAATCGTAACGCCATCGGCCAATTAAGCTAATATCTTGGTAAATAGGGGTGATAAATGAACTATCGCTTTGCTCTAATTCGTTGCGGATATAGCGATGGCTTAAATTAACGACGCTAGAATAATCCTTTGTGTGAGCGTACACGCTCATATTACCTTCATGGGTTTGTTTCTCTCGCGCATCCCAAAGGCCGGTTAATCTAAACTCCAATCCATTAAATGGATTCAGCATCACTTCTGACGCAAGTAAGGAGTCACTTCGTTCAGATACACCAACATTATTGATGCCGACTTCTCGGTTGTCATAGTGGTAAATTTGACCAATACTCACTCTGACTTTCTCCTGGCCGCTATCTAGATCTGTCCATCTTGAGCTAAGACCTAAGGTCAGTCGGTTGTTGTCTGAGATGCGATCTCCGCCAGTGAATCTGTTGGCTCGAAACAAGGTGTTGTAATGGAAACTGGGTAATGTACTGTCGAAATTTGGGACATTATTTTGAGATTGATTCTTAGAATATACATAGTACAAACGCGGTTCTAAGCTATGTCGAAGGTTCTTACTACCCAGGAATGATGTTTTATCGAAGTACAGCCCGCTATCCAGCTCATAGATTGGAATGCTACGTGATAGATGATTGTCTACGGGGGTGTAGTCTTGCAAAAAATAGTCAGTGTGGTCTAGCGTAAAAGAGGGTTTTACAAACCCCCATGTCTTACTAAAAGGAAGCGACACCTTGGGCTGGTGTCTCACTCTGGAGCCAAAGCTTCTTTCTAAGCCGATCAGGTCGGAGCGATTTCGATAAAAATACACATACTGGCTTTGCCAATCTAGTTGAAAGTGTTTGTAGCTGTCAGTGAATTCAAAATCAATTTCAGGCAAGCGCTGATAAGCAACTTGGCTAGCAGTGATGCCGTCATCGATACTCTCGTATTGTTGTAGTAGTACGCTTATCCTCCAATCTTCGTCTGAAAAATGAAACTGTGCACGCCTATCGAGATAGTCTTTCTTGTCGATATTGAGACCTTGGTTGAGATCACTTAGGTAATCGTTGTCGCTGACAGCGCTATAGGCTATTTTTCCGTGCCAGCCGTTAGCGAAGGGGCTAATGTTCTGTTCAAAGTTTAAGCCCCATCGAGAATCTTGACTGGCAAATCCACTGTTAAGGAGCTTGTCATCATAATTCTTGTCTCGATCGATAAAGCCAACTTTCAGGTTGCTGTAGCTAATTCGGGATTTGTACCGTGTTTCTATCTCGGAGTGAAGCCCGCGGCCGTGTATATAACTTGGTGTAAGAGTGGAGTCTAGGTTAGGCGCGATATTAAAATAATAAGGTGTTGATAAGAATACGCCGCGTTCAGTATTCGAGCTCCCAATAGTTGGATACAGAAATCCTGATTTTCGTCTATCGTCGATAGGAAAAGAAAACCAGGGGATATACATGACAGGTATATCTTTTATGAGGAATCGAGTGTCATTGGCTTGTCCAAAGCCGAGTTCACGGTTCAATGTTATTTTTCGAGATGAAAATGCCCATGATCTATTTTCTGGTGGACAAGCCGTAAACAGGCCATCTCGAATGATTATAGTGTCTTTATTAGGTTGGCTTAATTTTGATGCTTCACCATTGATTAAGGTTTTTGGGTTAGAGAACGTTGCATTAGTGATGGATATCTTATCTGAGCTCAAATTCATTTTTGCCGTATCGCCCTTTAATATCAAGTCAGGACTACTAACCAAAATGTCTCCGTCAAGTTGGGCTCGTTGGCTGGCTTGATCGATTGACGCGCTGTCGCTTTGGGCGTGGTATCGTCCGTACAGCATTTCGACTTGACCATTCAGCATTAAATTCGAGCCAGGAAGGTAGTTAACTTCGTCAGCGTAAATGTTAACGCCGCTTTCACTAGCTTGTGCAGGATTTAAGGTTGTTTGTTGATCCAAGTCGTTTGATGTTTTACACCGTGCAGAAGAGAGAGGTAGTGATTTTTTTGTGTCTGAAGCAGCGTGTTCTACATCTAGGTTTTCACCAAAACTAGAGGGCGAGAAAAGTGATAGTAAGAGGAGGGTACTTACTAAATAGCAAACGTGTCTGTTTTTCATGGTTTGCTTCGCAACCGAATACATCCTGTCATCTCTGAACATAAGTGTATGTAGCGTCTGACTTCCCATTTAGATGCTACGTAGGATAATAGCGCAGATAATAAACGGTGAGCGGTTTCATGTCATTTAACTTTTTGCTGAATGCGTTGTTTTTGATTAGGATAGCGACTTCAGAAACACGCGTATATTAGGAATTGCATTACAATGGATCAACGGCAGGAAGAGCTCAGCGTTTGGGTAGCTGAGAAGCTAAATCTACCCTCTGTTAGCCTGAATATGGTGTCGGGTGATGCTAGTTTTAGGCGTTACTTTAGGGCTCAACATGAAGGACAGTCATGGGTTATTATGGATGCGCCGCCAGAAAAAGAAGATTCAACCAGCTTTGTTAGTATCGCCCAGCACTGGGGGAGCTATAACATTGCGGTACCTACGATATATCATCACGACTTGAATCTGGGTTTTTTGATCTTATCGGATATGGGCGATATACAGCTTTTTTCTAGGCTATCTGGCGTTAACGGACTGCTTTCTAACGAGCGCGGAGATATGCTCTATCAGAAAGCGATGGATGTCTTGATCGATATTCAATCTCTAAAAGGCGACTCCGATTACCTCTTGCCGAATTATGATAGTGAGCTACTACAGCGCGAAATGTCTTTGTTTCCCGATTGGCTCTTGGTTAAAAAACTAAACCTCGTGTTGAGTGAAAAAACGCGTCAACTATTAGATGCGGTGTTCCAAAAAATGGAACAAAATGCCTTGTCACAAGTACAGGTACCTGTGCATCGTGATTACCACTCTCGTAATTTAATGGTCGAGCAAAACGGTGAGTTAGGTGTGCTCGATTTTCAAGATGCGGTTATGGGGCCGATTACCTATGACCTGGTCTCTCTATTGAGGGATTGCTATGTGACATGGCCAGAAGAAAAGGTGAGCCAGTGGTGTGAAACGTACTGGGGGACGTTAAACCGGAAAGAACTGATCGATATCGATTATTCCGTATTCAAGAAACAGTTCGATTTTATGGGAATTCAGCGGCATCTCAAGGCAGCCGGTATATTTGCGAGGCTTTCAATAAGAGACGGAAAACATGGCTACTTAGACGACATACCCAACACCGTTGATTATATTATCAGTGTTAGTGAACAATACCCTGAGTTGGCGTCTTTTCATCAATTTTTGGTGACCAAAGTGAAACCAAACCTATCAATGCTTAATAAGCAAGATTCGAATTCTAATAGAGCTAACCATAAATGAAAGCAATGATTCTAGCTGCTGGACTGGGTAAGAGAATGCGGCCGTTGACGGCGCGCATACCTAAACCCTTAATTGAGGTAGGTGGAAAATATCTGATTGAGTATCACTTAGAGAATATCGCAAAAACGTCGATCAAAGATGTGGTCATCAATACGCATTGGTTGGCGGAGCAAATACCCGCCGCACTGGGTGATGGCTCGCGCTGGGATTTGAATATTAAGTATTCCCACGAGCCTGAATTACTTGAAACTGCTGGTGGAATTGTCAATGCAATGCCATTGCTTGCCGACTTTGGTGCTGATCGTTTTTTATTGCTCAATGGTGATGTCTATACAGAGCTAGATTTAAGCGGATGGATAAACTCAATGCCAGAAGCTACAGAGGGTGAGTTGGCTCATTTGGCATTGGTTAAGAATCCTCTTCACAACCCAGAAGGTGATTTTTCCCTTAGCGATATCGGAAAACTGTCTACTATCGATCCGGAATCCGGTCGGGCGACGTACACCTATTCAGGCATAGGCTTGTACCGTACGGAGTTTTTCGATGGCGTTCCCAATCACTCATGTCAGCTAGGGCCCTTGTTAAAGCAATATGCCGAACAGGGAAAACTCTCAGCTTCTATCATGCAAGAGTATTGGCAAGATGTCGGGACGCCAGACAGGCTCGAAGAGATTAACCAGCGTTTGAATGCGTGATGAAAACGTATTTCTTTGCTGCTCAGTAGCACGAAATGTTTATCACCACAGAGATGCAGCGAGGCGCTACGCGCTGCACAGAGAAGAGCGTTTACACTAAGAAACGCAGTGATCTAGCTTTTTTATTCTTATGTTTCATCCCTTCTCGGTGAAATGCGAAGCACCTCGGCGCTCTCTGTGGTAAATGTATTTTGCATTTCTAGTGTCGAACCGTCTTATTCTAATCGAGCTCAATTGGAAGATGACTTGATACCAAAAAACTGACGATAAATTTCTATATTAATGGCATTTTCTTGCCGTTACCTATTTTGATATTCAATCAAGTTATTGTATTTGTTATGAAAAAAACGAATATTCCACACGGCCTAAATTGTGCATGATCTCGTCGCTATAAGTCTTTGCTTTCAAGTAGCAAAGTGAAGTGATCTTGATTCTTAAGGGTTCTTACATGGATTTTTCAAAATTTTCTAACTTTGCCGGTGTGATTACGGGTGTATTGTTTTTAGTGGTCGCCATTGGCTTTTCTGCGAACGACCCGATGGCGTTCGTTAATGTGCCTGGCTTGCTAATTGTTGTCGGTGGAACGCTAACGGCTATTCTTGTGAGTTATCCTTTAAAGCAAGTTTTGCCGGCCCTTAAGCAAGCTAAGGTTGTTACAGAAGGTCAAAAAATAAACCCCGAGCAAGATATCAATCGAATTCTCCATTTTGCCAGTTTGTGGTTTCGTCAACGATTTTCTCAGATAGACAATGAACTAGAAAAACTAGACGATCAATTCATGAAGCGAGGGCTGCAAATGGTCAGGGACCGTGAATCTCATGAAGATATCATGGCCCTACTAAACTGGAAGATTTCTCAAGTTCGTTCAAAAGAAACCTCTGTCATCAATTTGTACAGATCAATGGCCACGTTCGCGCCGGCATTCGGCATGGTTGGTTCGTTGGTAGGTTTGGTAAATATGTTGCAAGAAATGGAGACTGGAGGAATGGCTGCGGTCACCTCTGATATGGCGATTGCTTTAGTGACCACGTTCTATGGGCTCTTGCTGGCAAATTTAATATTTAAACCGATTGCGACTAAGCTTGAGCAACGCCGAAATCAACGGGTTATTCAGCTCACGATGATGGCTGAAGGGATCGCCTTGATTCATCAGCAGCGAACGCCGTCAGCTATTCGTGACATACTGAGTGGTTTTGCTTTTGGTCAAGATCGTCCAGAAGCGAAGAATCCTGCTGAGCAATTGCTCGCAAAATTTAGTACTTAGGATTGATGCATGAGACCTTCTTTCAATCTTCAGTCGATGTCTTCCGATTCGGAATCAGCGCAAGACGATAACTGGATGCTTTCCTACATAGATGTCTTTGTTCTAATGACAACGATATTCGTTATGTTACTGGTGATGAATCGATCAGAGACTAATGTGGGAGGTGTGATTGGTTCGGACATTGACTATAACGGCACAGCTACCAAATCAGTCGACATAGATTTGACTGCGAAAGACTACCTACAAGTAAGCGAAAATGAGACTGAAATTGACCTGTTCATCCGTTCTTCGACTCTTTGGTTAGAAGACATAAAGTCATCGCTTAAAGAAAATGAGTTAGGGGGCTTGGTTAATCTTCAAGAGAGTGATGATTTTACGTCACTCGAAATTCAGTCACGTGTTCTGTTTAATTCGGGTTCGTCAGACTTGGCTCGCTCAGGGGAGTCCTTATTAGAAAAACTTATTCCTGTTTTGAAGCAATCAGAGGGGTTAATTTTTATTGAAGGCCACACTGATGATCAACCTATCGCCTCCAATGAATATCCGTCGAATTGGGACTTAGCATCGGCAAGAGCTACAGAAGTGTTGCACTTTTTTGTCACCGAAGGTTTGGCTAAAAAGAGATTTCGCGCAGTCAGTTATGGTGATACCGAGCCCTTGGTGCCCAATGATTCAGAAGAGAATAGAAGTAAAAACCGTCGGGTGAGTCTAATGATTCAACGTCGCTTGTAAATAATGTTTGGAGACTGTAGATGAAGTGGAAAATGGCCGATGTTGAGCTGCAAACAGGGCGAGTGGCCATCGTTACCGGTGCTAATATTGGGCTGGGGTATGAAACCGCACTAGGATTAGCGGGAAAAGATGTTGAGGTGTTGCTTGCCTGTCGAAATAATCAAAAAGCAGAGTCTGCTAAAGCTAAAATATGCGCTGTCTATCCAGAGGCTAAAGTCAGATGCATGCAGATCGATCTCTCTAGTTTAGCATCGGTAAATAAGTTTGTTGAGCAATATACCGAACGTTATTCGCGCTTAGATTTATTGATCAATAATGCGGGTATCATGATGCCTCCATACTCTTTAACTGAGGATGGATTTGAAAGCCAGCTCGGTGCGAACTATCTTGGCCATTTTGCGTTGACTGGTGGTTTGTTGCCTTTGTTGGAGAGAACCACAAATGCACGAGTCATTTCTCTCGCTAGCCTTGCTCACGATTGGTCAAACATTCAATTTGATGATATTAACTTCAAACAAAAATACAGTGCCAGAAAGGCTTATGGGCAAAGTAAGTTAGCGTGTTTGATGTTCGCCTATGAGTTCCAGCGACGTCTCCGTAAAGAAGGTTGTCAAACAATTTCAATTGCAGCACACCCTGGTGTGTCTCAATCAAATTTGACTCAACATATGCCAAAATTGTTGCAATGGCTTTCACCTCTGGTATGTCAAAATACGGCAGCGGGAGCAGAACCAAGCTTGTATGCGGCTTTAAACGAGATACTTGTCGGTGGGGAGTATATTGGGCCGGATGGTTTTCAGCAGGCGCGTGGCAAACCCAAAATTGTTCGCTCAAATAGAGCGTCAAAAAATGAAGCGGATGCATCAAATCTATGGCGGATTTCTGAAACACTTACGTCAACCTACTTCTTGAGTTAGAGGGCTTTCCGTACAACACGGAGGGTCGGTAATCATCACAAAGCACGCAGCACCAATCGGTTAGCATGAAATATTGCCTGGCTGCCACGATAATATTTTCAGCTGTGTTGTGGCAATTGTTATGGTCTGGTTGTTCAATTGGTGCCTCTGTTCACTCTTCGATAAATTCAACGTTCACAGTGGCAGAAATACGGGTTAACATTGTACAAATTCCAACATCCTGCCTATCAAATATCCAATGAATCGACAATTAGAAGTACAGCTCAAACAGAAAATAATGGCTTTGGCGAATGAAAACCGTTTGGACGAAGCAAAAGTGGTTGCCGTTAAACTGCTTAAAAAGCTACCTAAAGACATTGAGTTAAGGTGGGCA
>ENA-OSET01001038-OSET01001038.1-sediment-metagenome-genome-assembly--contig:-NODE-1038-length-29844-cov-4.922061_pt1 | contig 29844 bp, 23 predicted proteins | sample MGYA00237882_ERZ534229 | MGnify/ENA primary metagenome ERZ534229 (study PRJEB26408, sample SAMN06266212) | sediment metagenome | isolation source: Hudson Canyon methane seep mesocosm | place... | reverse complement strand
CATCATTAATCTTCTTAAAGATTAAATCTATCATTTTCTTCTCTCTTATATAATTCTCTTCTAATAATAAAGACTTATAATCCTTGTTAATAGTTCTAATCTTATCATTAAGATTCTTATTCGAAACCAGAATTCTAATCATTAGGTCAGTAACTAATATTTTTAATTGGAATGATTTATCTAACAATAAAAAGTCCTCTTGCATAATTAATCTAGCAATATTCTTCTGAGATTCTTTATAATTATCTTCATAGTAATAAATTAATGAACGATTTAAATAGATAAACGCATTATAAGATGGCAGCCTCTTAATTGCTTCACTCTTACTTGCTTTATTTAAATAATCTAATGCTTTCTTTTTATCCGTTTTAGCATAATTTAAGACAAGCATATTATAATAGTAAAACAGATATTTATCATAAAGAAAAGAATCGTATTCTTTCATGCTAATTAATAATTGTTCGGAATATTTCAATGACTGTTTATACTTCTTAGTTTTATACAAGCAATTAGTCAGATAAGTTAATAAGGTGAGCTTCTCATTATGATTTGACCTGTTAAATAACTTATCCTTTCCAAACTCATTATTACTTTCAATTAGAAACTTCTCTAATGATTGATAATCGCGTTCCTGCAGCAATAAACGACTATACATTTTAAATAATCTTATTCTAAATCTAGTGCTACTTACTAAATTCTTTTCTTTTGAAATCTTTCCGTATTTTGTTTTAATCAGTTTAACTAAGCTAATATCTGATTTGCCAAAATTCTGTTTTGTTCTTATATCATACATTATTTTGGCTAATAATAAATCCATCTCATCAATCTCAGATAATATCTTAATATTATTTCTTTTTAGCTCAATATAATAATCTACATCAATAGAAAGTAGTTCATGAGAAATCTTAATTATCTCTGAATAAATGATAGACAAAACCTCATATAATTCTGAATCTATTGCTTCTTTCTCTGCTTTTTGCAGGTAATGAAAAGCTAATCCTAATTCACCTCTATTTTTATATACTCTAGCAAGCAATACAAAACTAAATGATTTAGATTGATTGTCTTTCCAAATATGTTGCCATACCATAGAATTATTCAATTCATGATATAACCTATTCTTGACTTGATAATAATTATTTCGATTAGTTTTTAGTTTTTTTAAGGCGTCTTTAGTAGTGTAATCACCATTTTTTCTTCTCATTAAATCAAATAGATCTACATCTTTTCGATTTTTATTATCGGTTCTTTTCACAAACAGTTTGAAGAACCTAATTTCCTCCTTTGAGAGAGATTGCACAATAGTATCTAAAGCATTATTCATTAAAAATATTATTTTTTAATATACTTCTTCCCATCTCTTATGTACATAACCCCTATAGGAATATCATTAATATTATCATATCTTCTACCCAGAACATCATATATATAATAAGATGGAGCCTTATTAATAGGAGGAATCATCTCATTAATAGATGTTATAGGTGGGATTACATACAAGGGGGTAATACTAGTGTCACTAGTAGCGGGAACTACAAAACTTGGCCAGATAACCACTAAATTATCTCCTGCTTGTTGGTATAATTGTGGACCGCCATTTAGAAGATTGTTTAACATAAAAATACTATCTCCAGGAGCAAAAACACCTTGAGGTATGTTTTGTGTAAAGGTTAATATCTGCCCATTAAGCGGATTCGCATTAACTGGGCTAATCACTATATTTGCGGTAATTAAGCTATCAAATAAGGATGTATTTCCTGTATTTACAAACCAAAATTCTAATGAAAAAGGAGCGGCATACTGAACTGAATCAGCATGCCAAACTCCTTCTACACTAATAATCTGTGAGCTTACAGTTTTAGAAACTAAAACTACACAACATATGAAAACAAGTATCTTCTTATACATTAATTTCTATCTATAATATATCTTTTCTCAATCGTACCATCTTCATAAATAAAGAATAAGGTTTGATTACTATTTACAGATGTTTCTCTTCCTAAGAGATCAACTACTTTAATTAGTTTTTTATCAAATGAGCCTATCTCTCCTATGGAAGTCACACTACCCATCTTAGCCCAAAGGCCTGAATTCGCATCCCATATCCAGGTCACACAACATGTAGAATATCCATTAGCATCTGCATAGCTAATACAAGTTGTAATTGTATCGTAAGGCAGTCCCATTGGGTTGTAATTAAATACATTATGCATATTCCACAGACTGTCTTCACCTAAAACTGTTCCATTTGGAGCAGTTGTAATCCAATAATCAATAATCGAATTGAGATTATTAACCTGCATTATTATTTGAGTCTGTGAACCTGAAGATGTCATTGAATCACAAAGGTTAGATACTGTACTAACACAAACAGCCTGGCAAGCAGATAGTGTAGTGTATTGTCCGATACCTGTTCCTGGATCATAACAACCTGAAGTACTGCATTCCCAAGAAGGTGTTGGAGTGCCACAAACGGCCTGACAAGCGGATAATGTAGTATATTGTCCATTACCAGTTCCTGGATCATAACATCCTGCAGGCATATTTGGAGGATTACAATCCCAAGATGAAGTAACTGTACAGGCACTCTGACAAGCAGATAATGTAGAATATTGTCCCAACCCAGTACCAGGATCATAACATCCAGTGGCCGGAGCACAATCCCAAGAAGCAGTTGGTCCATTACCAATAAGTATACTATCACAATATACAGATATGCAAGAATTCATCATTACTGAATCAAAAAACGTAACTGTTAAGCATGGGGAATATATTCCATTACTATAAGTGTGTGTTGGATTCTGTAGATAAGAAGGCGCAGAATTATCACCAAAATCCCACAACCAACTAACTGAATAATTAGTTGACCAGCCAGCAGTTATCGTTGATAAATCTGCAAATACTGTAGTCGGTCCATTTTGCATATAACTAAAGTTGGATTGACATTGTATTTGTGCTTGAGCAAATAAGATTGTCAAGACTGATGCTGTTGTTAGTAGAAACTTTTTCATAGTTTTATATTTAATGAGTAGTCTGTTTTAAGTTCTTAAATTGATTTAACACTGCAAAAATATGTAGTTTCTTGCAACTTACAATATCTTTTTGAATAACATCTTACGAATTCAAGAAACTCATACCAATCCTTATATCTAGCAATAGTCTTACATATCCAAAGTAATATGCCTATGGAAAAAGTTCGAACTTAGGACCGAGAGGTCCACCAAAAAGAAACCCACTCATTGAGTGGGTTTTTACTTATTCAAGAATTATCTTTTTTATCATTTATCTTTTGCATAATTGACCAGAAAACAATTGCAATTCCTGCCCCAAAACTTATTCCTAAGCAAATTCCAAGTCCAATATTATCAAAAACACTTCCAAAAGCAACTCCTAATGAAATGCCTATACTAGTTCCAATTCCTATAAACAATTCTATATTGTTTTGAGTATTAGTTTTTTTCATTGTTAATCTATTATTTTTAATTTATTAAATAACCCCACTCAAGAGTAGGTTTTGTTATTTTAGAATCTTTAAAAAAAATTCTATTCCTTTAGTTTATTTATTATTCGACTATTATCAAGTTTTGGTTTTACAAACCAGCTATGATTAGTATTCCTAACTCTTTGATTTACATTAGTATTTACAGCTGTATTTCTAGAACAATTTATTGTTTGTCCATAATAAGCAGATACAGTAATATCTCCGAATCCAGGTTCGACCCAGGCCGTGTCTATACTTTCCTCGATAGTTACCGAAAGGTTTGTTGATGTCACTGAACAAGGAAGTACCATAGTAGTATCATCAGTAGTGATTGTTAATACATTATTTGAATAAGTGTAATCCATTTCATAACCATCTTCATAAAACTTTCCATCATTAGTAAATTCCATATTTCCACCTAAATCAGCTTCTTCTGCTGTCATTGTTTGACTACCAGAGAAAGTCAGTAATTCACCATCTATCTCGTATACTGTTTCTCCATTTATAGTAACAGTTTGTGATGAATCTATAACTAGAGAAGTAGGTGTCCATACTCCTACAATTCCATAAATACAAGAACCATCATCTACTGTAGCAAGTTCATCGTAGTTAGTCGCAGTTGTATCCGTGCAGCCATTAATAGCTACTGGTGTATCTTCTTCTTTTTTACAAGCAGTAAAAATAATGGATACTATTGATAATGTATAAAGTGCTTTTTTTATTTTCATTTTTTAATTTTTTTTTATGTAAATTTTGATGGAACAAAAATAAATAAAAATATAGTACTATGCAAAGCAAAGTACTAAAAAATTAACATACTAGATATAATTGAATTAATATATTGATAAAAAATGACTATTTTATCAGTAAAGCAGCAATTACAAAAGCCCCAAAAATGACGGATGCAATGCCGTTTGTTGTGAAAAATGCAAGATTTAGCTGAAGAAGAAGATCACCAGCAAGGTTTTAAAAAGTAATAAAAATAAAAAGGAGGTCAAAAATGACCTCCTGTCTAATATGGCTCACCAAAAATAAACCCACTCAATTGAGTGGGTTTTTATTTATTCAAGAATTATTTTCTTCTTAACTGTTCCATCATTATAAATATAAAACAATAACTTGTTTGATGGCGATTGTATTTCTTGCCCCAGAACATTAATAATCTTTAATAATCTTCTATTAAAAACATCCTTTTGATCATTTAAACTTGTTGTATTGTTTCCAACTTGACTAAAAAAGTTCCAAATCTCTTCGCTTGCCCAAAAATCATCATTTCCCCATGGACCTACATCAAACCATTCGTGAAGACCGTTATTAACTTTATATAACCATACCTTATCTCCTGTATTTATATTGTTATATTTTATTACTTCTGTAAGAATATTGTCATTATTAATATCCGGCAAAGTATAACTGTTATTAACACTACAGGAATTATAATCTGTCCAAAAGGAAACTGTTGAATCAACAGAAAGATAATTTCCAACTCCTGGATAATAACCTCCATTATAATTAAACTCATTATCATTCGTTCCATTCAAAATAAATACAGAAATATTTATTGAAGGGGAGCAAATAATAGGCCATCCATTATTTATAAAATCCCACATCCCTCCTCCAAGAGGAGCAATAGCAGCAAATATATTTGTAGTTTGACAGTTTGCTAAGTGATAAGACATCTCTGCTCCATAAGAAAAGCCTGTTGCAAAAACTTTATTCAAATCAAATTGATATTCACTATATAATGAATCATTTAACTCCTTAATAAAATCTATATCAGAAAATCCTCCTACATCCCATTCAGTCATACCAGAACTCCCAATAAGTGCTGTAGGGTAACAAACCGCAAAATTATTCTGGTCTGATAAAATATTAAACGCAGTGGTTGACATTATACTAGATCCGCTTCCTCCCCACCCGTGTAACACGTATACAATTGGAGCGTTAACTGGGAGATTGTTTGGAATATGGAAATAAAACTCTCTTTGTATATTGTTATCAGTAAAGTAAAAAGGACCATCCTGCCCAAACCCAATCATAGGCAAGCAAAGTAATATAAATAGTTGTTTTTTCATAAAGCAAACTTACTCAATAATTTTCTAAAAAAGTTCGAACTTAGGACCGAGAGGCCCACCAAAAAGAAACCCGCTCAATGAGTGGGTTTTTATTTTTCTTCCTCCTCAGAAATCTCTCCATGCCTCCATTACAGGATATGAGATGTTGTTAGTAAATAAAGTGGCCGAAAAAGAAATAGAGTAGCTATAATTTAAATACGTTTTGTTATTTTTGCACTCATGATAATATCAATATTACTAATTATAATGTCCACTTACTTAATATGGAAAGTAAGTGAATCATTTGATACTGCAGCAGGCTACTTAACAAGAAACTGGAGTGAAGGCATAAAAGGTCCAACTGTAAATGCAATAGCAAGTTCTTTGCCTGAGCTTTTACTATCTGCTTTCTTCTTGTTTTATATTGGAGATACTCAAGGATTCTCGGCCGGATTTGCTACTATAATTGGAAGTTCAATTTTTAATATTGCAATGATACCAACAATTGCATTCCTTTTCATCTATTTTAAAACTGGAACTGCTTTTTTTCCTACTGACAAAAAACTCATACAACAAGACGGGATATTTCTAATTATTACAGAAATTGTATTAATAGTTGCTTTGTATTTTGGAGGTGTTTCAATAGAATTAGCTAGTGTACTTATTCTTCTTTACATTATTTATATTTTGAATGTGATATATAGCAGAAGAAAAGGAAAGAAACAAAAAGTTAATGTTGAAAATAATATTCCAGAAAAAAAAGAAGGTTCATATTTTATTAAACTATTACAAATAGATCTTCATTATATCTTGTTTAGAAATAATGCTATTACAACATTTAAGTCTTTTATAATACTGATAATCTCAGTAGTGCTTATCTCTATAGCTTGCAAGCAATTAGTTACTAGTAGCGAGCACATATCATATTTATTTAACATTAACCTATTCTTTGTTACTTTCTTTATTACTGCAATAGCATCCAGTATCCCAGATACAATTCTTTCCGTTAAGGATGCTCAAAACAAAAGATATAAGGATTCATTTTCAAATGCTTATGGATCTAATATTTTTGATATTTGTATAGGAATTGGTTTGCCAGTACTAGTGTATTTGTTATTAAATGGGGAAAATGAGATTTCAACTTCATCATCCTCATCATTTAACAATATAATTCTCTCATCTTCAGTTCTATTATTAATTTTCACAATTATAATTACTTTTTTATATTGGATTAAAAACATAAATATGAAGAGGAGTATTTTTATAATATCCTTATATATTATGTTCTTAATAACAATTTTTTACATTTCATAATATGGATTCATTTTTACTCTCTATAATAATTATCTCAGCTACTGGAGTTATTGGTGCATTTATAAAAGGCAGACAAAAAGATAGGTGTTTAAAATATTTTCAAGGATTACATTCTCATATTATAAGAATAGACAAAAAAGACTGTTGGGGTATTTTTAATATAGAATCTAATTGTATAGAAGTACAGTTTACAAAAAAACATCCTAAAAATATAAATGGAATAGATTATAATAAATCAAATTTCATACTTTATAAATATGAGTTTAATTCGATAAGTAGACTTATGCATTTTGCTGATCAGATTAATGAAGTGGAACAATTACAAAGAAAAAAAGATTTACTGAAACTTGTAAATCCTAATTTTTTTAAACGTCTAGGCAGAAAGATAGTCATCTTCTTTAATATTGTAAAAGATGCACTTTTAGAAGTTGCAGGTACTGTTTTGAAGAAATCTAAAATGAGTGATTCCAATAAAGATAAACTTATTGGATCATTTAAAGATAATTCATTGAATAATTATGCAGGGGAAAGCCATCAGCCAATATGGGAGAACTACATTGGTAAATTAGTTATTTTAGAGCAAATAATTGACGACAAAAAACAAGAATATGTTGGAGTGCTAAAAGAATACTCAGCTAATTATATTCTATTATTTGATGTAGATTACATTACTGAAAATAAAACCCAAAAAGCAGATATAATATTTCCTAGAACAAGTGCTATTATTAGGCATGCCGTAAAATAAATTACAGATGAATCATCCTGTATAATGCGTTTATAATTATCTTTTTACGATTCATTATATTTTAAATTTCTTAGTGTAAGTCTTAAAATCATGTTTTCTCATTATCGTTTTACTTACTAAATCGACTTCATTATTTCTTTTATCATATACTAATACAAAAGGAATGTTTAAATTGGAAGATACATCATTAATAACTGCTTCAGTATCAATTTTCATTTCTGATAAATTATCACCAATCTTAAGAAACATATCCCTAAACATATCTCTTAGCTCAGTTTCAGTTATTTGTTTTCCGTTTCTAGGGTCATTTAACCTCTCATAAAAATGGTTGGTGAAAGCTATATCTATTCCTAGTCCTTCAAAAAGCTTATCAGCAAAGTTTTCAACTTCTTTAAGTTCCTCTCTTGATATGTAGTTTGTTGAATAAGTACTCATTATTAAAATAGTAGGTAATTTATTAATTTTTCGATCTTTTCACTATACATAATTATCTTTTTCTTAACCGTTTAATATCTTCTCTTAAGTCAGATATTCTATCTCTATGTCTTCTTATTGCATTCTTTTTTCTATCAATATCATTTTTCTTGCTATTAATTTTTCTAGCATAATTATCTGCAGAGTGTCTCTTGCTGTTTCTATAAGATTGTTTTGATGATGCAGAAGAAGCATTCTTAATTCTATCTCGATAACGTTCAGCATCTCTTTTCTTATCTTCCCTGTAATCTTTTATATCATCTTTATATCCAGCTATACCTTTCTTTAAAACCTCTATTCTGTGTTTTTCTGACTCGATTTGCCTTTTTTTACTATCAATGCTCATAATTCTTCTTTTAGGTTAATTTAATATCTTATTTCCATTCTCCTTTCTTACATCCTTCTTCTCTTTTCATTTCATTAAATGCATATATTGTTTTTCTATCATCATTTAAATTCTCTAATAATGCTACTATCTCAGGATTCTTTAAATCATCTTCAGTAATCCCTTCTGGCAATTTTTCAAACCCAGAGGAATAAAACCTATCACCAATACTACTTGTATAACAAACCTGTACATAAAGCCCAAAAATCTTCTCAAACTCTTTTTCCAAATTTCCAATAAATTTATTTCCAGTAATAGTAATCTCCCCATCACCTACTTTAGTCCTTACATCACATAGTCTTTTTTCTATATCTAAACTATTTATCTCCTCTCCAGATAAAACCTTCTCCTTAGCTGAAAAATCATAAATCCCTAAACGTAAATAAGAATATTGCTCATTAAATTCTTTCATTAATGTTTTTAACTTTTTTGAACCTGTTGTTGTTATTTCTTTTGCCATTTCTTTAATTTTTAGTTATTCCTTAACATATTTTGCGAAAACATAGCCAATTTCATTAGTGTCTTTATCCGCAACTAATACCCAGCCTTTTATTAATTCATCAGAAACTATTACCCCATTGAATATCAAATTTCCAACTATTTTTTATTTAATATTTTTTTGATATCTACTTTGTACTATATCTATAACTATCAGTACGCCAATTACAAAGTAAAATGTTGTTTTACTCATAGGTGTTATTTCATTTCCAAATAAATGCATATTAGCTAAATGACCTCCCTCTGATAATAACATAATACCTACTATAAAAAGGATAAATAACCCAAGCACTTCAAACATTCTATTCTTCTTTAAAAACTCAGTTACCTTATCAGCTAGGTAAATCATGAGTAATCCACCAATAACAATTGCCACTACCATGATTATAAAAACATCTGTAAGAGCCATAGCGGCTAAAATTGAGTCAAATGAGAAGACTAAATTCATTAGTATTATTGAGAAAATAATTGCATTAGTAGATTTAGGTTCTCTAGCATCATTTACTGTATTATCGAATGATAACATATGAAAAATCTCTGAAGTTGCTGTATAGATAATAAAAACTCCACCTAAGAGTACAATTATACTATGTAAATTAAAATTTCCTGAAAAAATATATCCATCAAATAAAAATAAAGGATCCTGAAAATAAGAGATTACCCTAATTAAAATAAATAGAAGTAAAATTCTTAAAACTACAGCTCCTGTAATTCCTATTTTTCTAACTCTTGCTTGTTGTTGTTGTTCTGCTCTTTTTGATTCTAATGCTATATACAGTAAATTATCTAAACCTAACACAGCTTGTAGTAAGGTAAGCATTGCTAGTGTTATTAGGTTTTCTAAAGTTAATAAATCCATTAATTATTTTTAAAAATTATCTCAACTCTCCTATTCTTTTTTCTATTTACATCAGTTGTATTCTCAACTATAGACTTTTCTTCACCTTCACCTGAAAAACTCATTCTATCAGCACTAACGCCCGCTTGAATTAGTGCATTAAAAATTGTTTCGGCTCTCTTTTCTGATAAGTTCTGATTATATTCTTTACCTCCCACATTATCGGTATGCCCTACAATTTGTATTTTATATTTTTTGTTGTCATTTATCACTTCAGTCAACCTATCTAAAATATTGTTATTAGAAGACTTGATTGTATATTTATTAAAATCAAACAACATATCCTCAATAGTAATAATAGGGGATTCATTAATCAAATCAACAAAATAGATATCTGTGCGACACTGATAATTAAAGCTTCCGGATTGCTTTCCTTTTACATCATACCCATTTCTTAAGTTATGTTCTCTAATAGCTCCATTACCACCACCTAAAAGCCTTGCATCTACTTTATATGGTAATTTAGTTTCTGATGCCAGCATTGCTTTTGTTTCATTATCATAAACTTTAAATCCCCAATCATTATATTCTCCATTTATTCCTTCTCCTAGGTTCTTTGGTTTACTCCAAGAAGTCCAAGTATTCAAATCCAATCTATCAGACACAAAAACATCCTGCTCACCATATCCTATATGACCATTAGATGAAAAATAAATTTTCTTTTTATCAGAACTCAAATAAGGTGTTCTTTCTCCAAATTCTGTATTTATTACTTCTCCCAAATTAATAGGTTCGTTCCAATAATCATCAACTTTTTCACTTACCCAAATATCAGTATTCCCCCAAAATGAATTATTATAATTCCATCCTTTCTGATGATAAGATCCTAAGACAGGATTGTGGTCAGTAACAAATAAAATTGTATTTCCATCTGGAGTAATATATGCATCAGATTCAAAAAAGATAGAATTTATTGGTTGACCTAAATGCTCTAATTTATTTGTATTTATATTTATCTTAAAAATATCTCCATTATAAAACCCTGCATCAGTTCCAGATCCATCAACTTTATATGCTTCTTCATAAATACCATAAACTAATAAATCATTATTTAAGATTCCTGTTACAGCCTGATGATTATTATCATTCAAACTTTTCAAAGGCTTTGCATCAGTATAAATACCATTTTCTCTTATGCTAAACCAAATATCCTCTCCACCATAATTCTTAGTTACAGTAAAATCTATTTTAGCAGTAAACTGCCCTGTTCTATCCATTCCAACAAAATATAAAATAGAACCATCAGAATTTGGAACTGGATAATATTCATTCTGCTTTGTATTAATTCCTTTTGATAATTTTAACTTTTGATAATTATTCTCAAAAAGAACTACACTCACATCTTCTGTTTCTTTAATTTTAGATATTTCCTGAGTTTCAAAGTCATCTACACTAGAAGTAATATTAACTGAACTTTGACTAGAATTACCCACACATGAAGACAAAACTATCAGGACAAAGGCACTAATATTTAATTTAATTAATCGCATTGTGTAAATAATGATTTATTTTATCAGTTAAAAAATATTTAGTTAAAACTTCATTTATCAGCACCTTATTATTGCTTAATTTAATACTAAAAGGCAATTCTTCTGCCATAAAATAAATATCAGAATCTTTTATATCTTCTAGGTATTTTATTGATGCTTCATGAATCTCTGCTCCATCTTTTAAGGCAAGTAAGAAGTTAAACTTTGGTAGTAAAGTTGGTATTTCCTTAATTATTGTAAAATCAATTCTGTCAAAATATGTGAAATCACTCGATCCTTGTAAAATTGACAAATCAGTATACAATAACTCTAATATAATCTTAACTCTTACATCTTCATTAAGTTTATGTGTAGAAATATAGTTCTCTACCTTGTCTAAACAAATTTCACTACTATCATTTAGCAATAAATTAATGATTTCAAAAATGAAAATTTGACTATCTTTATGTTGGTCATTATTATACCTTACCATCTTGAATAATCGAGAAATATCACTTTCTAAACGACTTGACTCATATTTATTGTTATTTAAAAGGATAAAATTACTTAATAATAATGAAAACTGATTCTGAATATTAATATCCGACTTTTTAGTTAAAGTTAATATCTTATCCCTATAGTTTTTAAAATCAGTAGAATTACCGAGTCTTATAGAAATACGAAGTAACTCAAACAACAGGTTAGATTGTAAATTCTCATTCTTTTGCTCAAGAGCTAACTTATAACCTTCAGATGCATGAACATTTGCTTCATTAATTTTCCCATGTTGAAGGTGAATGTCAGATATTTTACTTAAAACTAAAGCTCGTGATATTTTTTTTAGATTTCCATCTTCAAGGATCTCTTGATAAATATTGAGAGCAAGATTATCTTCCTCTCTATAATCATAAATTTCAGCTAATAATAAACTGAACTGTATTTTCTGTTTATAATTTATACTAGCTGTATCTTGAATTTTCATTAAAATATCAAATGCCTCTGTCTCTCTTGATGAATTATTAAACAACCTTGCAAGTAATAAATCTCTACTAATTTCCGCATCACCATTAAAAGCACAGTTTTTTAATTCACTTTCATATCCAAGAGCCTTCTTTACCTCACCAATTTCTAAATAACACTCTACAATAACAGAAATACAATTTAATTTAATTTCTTCCAAGTCAAAGCGACAAGCTAACTTATACAGATTTAAATACATCTTTAAAGAGTCCTTAAATTTACCCAATGCAAATGTTCTTTCTGCAGCAGCTTGATTAAGATTTACACATCTTTTATTATATTGTTTTCTGTAGAAATTATTCTCAAATGATCTGTTTGCTAATGATATAAGTAAATTTATATCAAGTTTCTGAATATCAAAATCATCAATTTCATAAAAGTAATTAATAATTCTATCATTATATTCTTTTACAATTTGAGAAACAGTAATATCTGAATCTCCTTTTTTCTTTACACTAAAATTTCTTATCTCTTTCATAAGTGACCTGGAAGTAAACTCATAAATATCATCCTCATCACTCTTGTCTTTAATAAAGTCTAAATCTTCAGCTTCTCTTAATCTATTGAGAATTTCTAACCTATCCTTTCCAATAATATGAACAATTACATTCGCTTCAAATGTTTTTCCAATATAAGCAGCACATTCCATAATAGTAAACAACTCAGCATCTAGACTCTCTATTTTATCTTGATAAATACCTGAAATTACTTTATTAATTGGAAGACTCATTAAGTCAATATTCTTATTTAATGATAATTTCCCTGAATGATTAAACATCTTATAAGTATCAATTAATTTAGTAGCCTCTAAAATATGTAAAGGATATTCTAACTCATGATATTGTAGAAATTCTGAGATTCTCATTTCTGACTCATATTCTAAATTCATATTTTTTAAGAATCTGTTAGAGAAATTTGAATAATCTTCAAGTAAATCATTATAAAGAATATTTGACTTAATAATCTTATTTGATTCTAGCTCCTTCATAAAATCAAGATTTCCAGATTCATCATTAAAGTTATCAGTAGTAGTTATTATGAAAGACACATTATTATAATCATTATAATTAATACCAATCTCATAAATCAGGTTACTTAATAATTCTAAGGAATTTTCATCAATATTATGCAAATCATCAATAATTATCATTGCTGATTTATCCATTTTCCTTAGATGATTTGTTATTTCTTTAATAATAAATTTGTAATCTCTAATTTTTTCTTCCTCCACTTTTGTTAAAACATCTAAAACTTTTCCTCCAGGGACAACATCTAAAAGTCCAGATTCAGATAATTTACTACTTAACATATTTGCTTTGGATGACTGTTCAGCAAAAGTGCCAGCTCCTAATACACTTTGAAATGCCTCAACAAATGGTTCGTAATCAATAACACTTGTTTCTTGATCACAATCACCATAATAAATTTTCACACTTTCTTCCTGTAGTCTCTCTATCTCAGTAATCAATCTTGATTTTCCAGTACCCTTCTCACCAAAAACAAGATTTATTTTAAGCATTTTATTTGAAAATAAATTCTCAAAAGATGTTTTATTTTCAAATTCTTCAGGTTCAACATACATTGGAGACTCAAGAGAATTAACTTCAATAGCTTCTGATTTTTTAAAAAACCTTCTAAATGTATTTAGAATTTCATCAAAATAGAAAGAAATAATACTTAAGATAGTAACTGGGAATATTATGATAAGTACCTCAATAATAGTTTGGTTTATTAAAGAACTATAAAAAATAAAAGTAATTGCTAGCAAGTTAAATATTAATGGAATTATATTTACCTTTTCATTATTAATTAACAACCTAGATGCTATCCTTCCACTTGATTGAGAAGGAATTAATAAAATTAACAATATTAAAAGATAATTATATAAATATGCAGTATACCCATTTTCAAAAATTTCTAAAGAAACAAAGAACATGAATGATGATATACATACACCATAAATAATTGCAATTATACTTGAAGGTTTATTTACTGACTCTACTAAAAACTTTAACTTCATAATACCAATATAAGTCAAAACTATAGGAACAATAGAAAACATTATAGCGGTAATTGCTCTCCAAGCTAAAGAATTATATTCAAGATAATAATCACCTCCCATTATTGGATAAGTCATTAACCCTAACATTAAAAGAAATGTTACTAAATAAGAAATTGAAATTGACGCTAACAAATAATGCCTCCAATCTATCTTTAAGAACCCTTTGAAGGGTATTAAGATAAATAACATAAAAAGAATGAAGAATATAAAAAATAATTTCTTGGATTTAAAATTCTGTTTTACATCATATTTAAATGCTTCTGAGTATGCTATTTTATTTACTTTATTTGATTTTAAATCGAATTCTGAAAAAGTAGCAGAATTATAATATATGCCATCAACAGAGTCAATTAAGTTAACATTAATAACACCAATCTTACTAACATCAAGTGCATTACATAGTTTAGAATAATCTATATTATCAAGGCTTATTTTTTTAGAACCTATAATATCATATAATTCAAATTTTGGAATAATATAATGATTTGATTCCTGAACTGATACTTGTCTAATGACCTCATCAATTCCTTCATCTGCATAATTTGACTCAATTACTGTAAAATATGGCAGATTAAAAAGTGTTTTACTTCCCTTTAAATGATTCCCAACCATTGTTACTGCATCTTCAATACACAATTCATTTGCATCATCTATTAAGACATTATGAGGCGTCACCCCCATTATTTGATTAAATAAAGGGAATCTACCATTCATGTTATCTAAATTGATAACTTTAATCTCAGCAATATTATTTATCAGACTCTGATTGATAAATCTAATAGAGTCAAACTTTAGATTATTATCTTGGTTCATATCTAGAATAAGATTAGACTCTTCAGCATACTCCTCAGCAAGTAAGTAATATTTTAGCTGGTTTTCAGATTCAGTAGCAAACCAAAAAAATAAATTTGAATGTTTTTGTAAATCAATAGCATCATTAAGCACAGTATTGGTATCATTCTGTCCTTGAACCTTAATAATTGATATTAGTATTATAATATGAAGAATAAACTTTCTCATTATTTAGTAAATTTTATATTAAAGCCTGATGTTATGTATTGATCTAGCTTTTTATCTAGAAAAGAAGGCTGTTCATTATCATATCTAATTATATAGTTTACCTCATAATCAAGCCAATCATTAATACTAAATGTTAAATCAAGTTCATTTAGTAACCGAAAATCCCAAATATTAATAATATATGGTTGATAATAAGTGGTATTTTTTAATTCAATAGAATTAATATTCCTTTTAAAAATCATCATTGAAGTCATTCTATTCTTTTCAGCAATTGGTATATCAGAGTTATATTCCTCACTCTCTATCATTACACCAACCCCTATATCTAAAGCTACATCTTCCTTCTTAAGTAACTTTAGCCTTAATCCTGAGCCTAAAAGCTCTCTTTTTTTCACACCTAAACTAAAACTATTTTGCAACTGATAAAAGGTAAAAGTATGAATCCACTTTTTAATACTAAAAGTATGTCTTAATTGAAGAAATTTGTCATTTGAAACATCCTCTCCTTCCTCTCTAATAATATCTACACCAGCCGTCCATTTTAACCAGTTTCTCTGAGTAATCTTATATAATGATGAGAACTGTAGCCCAGTTTCAAAAACTTCTGAGTTACCACTCTGAATATCAATTGTAGGCGAAAGGATAAAATAAAATTTCTCAACCTCAGAATTAAATAATTTTTCAGAATTAATTACTCCCTGAGAATACCCCAAACTAATAGTAAGTAGAAATATTGACATCTTAATAACTATTTTCTTCATTTAGAAATCTTTATTTATTAACTTTTCTTCATTACAAGAGTTACAACTAGTGTCAGGGTAAAAGAAATCAATTTTAGTGACTGACTCAATGCTGTCAATAGACACTATATAATTATCAATAGCATTCTCAATCTTAATATTTGGCATCAAATATGAAACAGATGTAAATTCTTTCAGGTCAAAGATAATCTTAAAATAAAATTCTGGGATTGTAACATTATTCTCACCAATTGTAGCATGATTATTAATAGAATAAAGCACAGGACCTGTAATTATAAGTAAACTATCATATCTTAAAGCATATTCTCTAACTCTAGATTCTAATACTTTCCACTTACCTCTATTAAAAGATGGAAGTTGTGGTGACATATTGCTCATTAGAAATGATTCTAACATTGTTGTATTGCTATATGTAAAATCAGCACAAGGCGCAATATGACCTCTATCATAACCACTTTTTTTATAATCATTTAAATTAGCAGAGCCTGTAGATACCTTACTATCCTGCCTGAATTTATTATTTCTAAGAACTTGTAGTGTTTCTAGATTTGATTTATATAGTTTATACTGGACCCAAGAGGCCTGTTCATGCTTCTCAGAATAAGCTAATGAAAATGCAGTATGTTTAATAATCTGATCTGCTAATGAGTCATTTGGAAAGTAAAGCAATTCTTTAGGAATATTCTTGTATGAATATAATTCTATATCTTGTTTTTGATTTTTTGTTTTACAGCCAATTAAAGTAAATATTAGTGTAATTGTTAAAAAATAATTCCTATTTATCATCTTAAGAAAATATAATAATATAAAACCAATTCTTATTAAGCCTTTTTTAATCTTACAATAGAATTAAAGGCATCTAATTGGGCAGTTTTACCAGTTTTATCAACATCTATTAATCTCCACCCTTCTTTATACAAAGTAGATAAATTAGTTCTGCTAGACTCAATAACACTATTATTTGCTGGATTTATTAAGTACAATATTGATTCAGTATTAACTAATGAATAACAGAAGTATGTTCGGTTATTTGCTGATGACAACTTTTCTATTAATTCTTTTTCAGCGTTTGCTTTTGCTTCCCATTCAGCCTTTTCTTTTGCTTCTCTCTCTGCTTTTGCTTTAGCATCTCGTGCAGCTTTTGCTTTAGCTTTACTTTGTTGTTCCTTTTTTATATCATCTTGGATTTTTTTCGCCTGCTCTAATGTAATTTCTTTATTTATAAGCTGTTTAATTGTCTTTTGGTCAGTAATCTTATTTACTGTAGCAACTTTTAACAATTCTTTCTGCTCAGGAGTTAATCTATTCTTACGAACAGATTTATAAATAAAATAGCATACGCCAAATAGACATAATGTTATAAATATTGACATGAGTTAATTATTTCTCAAAGATTAGAAGAAAATTAAAGGACTCAAGCTGTGCCGACTGAGATGTTTTAATAGCTTGTGCTAATTTCCAACCCTCTTTATACAACTTAACAGCAGTTGTTGTTGTTGAATAATCAACATTAGCATTAGCATCCTGTCCTTTAATTTTATATATTTCAGAGCTCTCATTAATAAAACTATGTGAGAAGTAAATTTCTATTTGCATAACATATATATTTAATAATTAAACTGTTTTTATTTCTTTTCTTTATTAGGATATAATTTAGGGATCAAGACTTCATCTAAGAAACACATTCCTTGATATAAAAATGGTGATGCAGTATGCTTAAATCCATCCTCATCAGTTTCGAATCTTTGATGGCTATTTGCAATCCAGTCCTCATCTTTTTTCACATAGTTTTCAAGCTTACGCTCAGCAAAAAGATCTATATCTTTGTTTATAGATCCAACCTTAAATATATCCCAGTCTTGTACTACTGTCAAATATCTGTCCATAAATAATCTGAATCTTGCTAACTCAGTATCAGTAGGGAATTCTAATTTCTCACCAAACTCAAAAATCATATCAGGAGTTATAACATCATTCCATTTCATTTCCTTACCGTTAAACTTATAACCAACCTCACCAATAATCTCACTTTGCATATTTTTACCATTGACCAATCTAGAAAGCGGTGTAGTTAAGCCTAAAGCAACTTCTTGTTTGCTCTCACTATTAATACTAAAATCATCAAACTTTTTAACAAATTTAACATCCTCTAGACTTTCTCCAGGCATGGATGCTCCCAACTTAAAGCAATCTTCATAATACTTCTCCGCTTCTAATTCATTAAGACCAGAGGGCAACCAATTAAATAATTTCCCACCTTTACCGTAATGTCCATATTTAATATTGTATGTCTTAAGATTAAGTTCCTTATTTTCTATTAATGATCTCACTTTCTGTCCTGCATGGAAAAGCAATAATCCAGATATGTATGATGCTATTGCTAACATACCCCTTGTTTCTGATCTATTTAATTGATCATTATCAGGATTCCAACATTGATCATAGAATGCCTTTTCTAAAGATGGATCATTCTCAATGATATCAAATAGAATATTTAATAGGAACATTGAAGCATCTGATTTAAAATTAGACAACGACTTAATTCCTAAACTATTTGAATCGGAAAAGTGCGATATACACTTTTGTAAATCCTTAGACATACTCACTGCTTTTGATAATCTATTTGCAGCTAACTTAGCAGATGTTTGCCTAGCTAACGTAGCTCTTGCATCTCCTGGGTCATTAATTAAGATAAACATATCTGATGTCATTCCTCCAATATCAAAACCAATCATAATAGAGTCGGTTGAAACACTTACACCACCTCCAGCTAGTGCGTAATTTGCCACAGCTTTACTTTCCGACATTACATGAGTACGTTCGTTCTCATCATCATTAATATTTGCCATTTCAGTAATATTGCCTTTAATTGGCTGAATCTTCTTAAGCATTTCTCTATAGATTCCTTCTAATGATTTTCTTACATCCATTGGCATAGATGTAGGAAATGACCAAGAGAGTCCTGTTGGTTTATATCCAGAAGAAAAAAGTTCTGCATTAAGATATAACCATAACATTTTTAAGAATGCTTTTTTATTCTTAACATGTTGATCCAATCGTCTCCATTTTAAATCATGTAATAACGTTTCATTTTGTCCATTTATAGTTAAATTAATTTCTTCATCAGTACCACTTGTTATATCTAAATTATTCTCAAAAATTGGAAACCCACCAGTAATTTCTTCACTAGCAGCTAAATCTGGAGTATTTAATCTAAAATTATTATTTAATAATAAAGCTGATCTTACATATTTATCCTGGGCATCATTTTGGAAGAAAAATAATTCATGTGCTTCTGCAAACTTTAGATTATCATTACTTTCTTTACCTAATAGAAATCTTCTTCTATTATTTAAAGTCATGATTGATTGATCATTATCTCTATTACGGAAACTAATAGTAGTATTTGTTGAACCAAAATCGATAGCAACATCTGCTTGTGCTAACTCCTTTCTTTCTAGATTCATAATACCCTTTTTATCATCTACTTTTGTATTATCTAGTAATATATATCCACAATTAAAATCTGTATAACTACCGTTATTTGCTCTTAATTCAATTCCTTTAAACGGAACGTCTGAATAATAAATCTCATACTTAAGTTCACATTCTTTTAGCCTTTCTCTGTCATAGTTAATTTTAAGTAAGGCTTTAGACTTTCTTTTATGATAATTATCTCTACCATCAATATCTTCCGTTAGATAATATAGTTGTGTCTTTTCTTTATTATCAAATAACAACTGCTCGTAATCTGATTTATCTGAAATTAATGGAATAGCTTTTAAATCTTTATCATTATGCACTAATTCAGAATACATATAATAATTAGACCAAGATGGTGCAATAAAATTTGGCCATAAGATAACATTTGTATCTAATGGATTTTCAATATTTCTTACTTTATATCGTTTTGAAAATGGGGTCATTTGACCATCAATTTCAACTTCAAGTGAGACTTCAACATCATTAGTTTCTTTAAAGTACTTAGCCTTAATATTTTTATCTCCCTTTCCATAGTCTAATAGTGTATTTAAATTACTATAAAACTCTGAAAGTCCTAATGGACTAAGAGGTAAACTGAATACATATTTATGGCCATCATCACAACTTGCAGACATAGCAGTAGACAGATAGTCGTTAAAATTATCTTTTTGCAATAGAATTAGTTCAGTTGTCTGAGTATCAAGTAATAATTGATCAGGGTTTAATTCAGGAAGGTTACCAGTAACATTTTTAGTTAGGTATTTACCCTCATGCTTGTATATCTTCATATCAACATTAAACACACCATCAAAAGGGGCTTTAAACTCATTAAAATAATCTAGTACACCTATTTTTCTTAAAGAATAATCTTGATGCTTAAATTCAATGTATTTTTTAATTTCTTGTCTCCATTCAGAAAGGAATACTTTAAGGTTAATTGTATTAACTTCTGATTTAGTAAAAAGCTTATCATATTTCTCTAAATTCTTTTTAACCTCACCAACATAATGATATAATTTATCTAGTTCTTCTGGTTTTAGGTGATGTAATGGATCAGTAAACCTACCCCTTTTAAAGAAAGGAATAAGCGAGTCCTCAATCTTCTTATATCCAGCGGCTGGATATACTAAGGATTTTGGATTAGTAGCTCCAATTAATGTCCCATCTAATTTTATTAGTTGAAAATATGGTGGATTGTATTCTTTATTTGATTTATTTCTATCTGCCCAAACCCTTGCTTCATTAAAAAGCATATTACCAAAGGCACCTTTAATCTGATATACATTCTCTACATCCTTTAGTATATTAGCTTCTGAAGTTTCATCATAATCTAAATCATCAGTATATTCTAATACGATCTTTTCTATTTCTATTCTTGATCCATATAAAGCAATTGCAGCAACTAAACCTTTCCATTCATTTTGTAAAGCTGAATAAAGCGTATCCATACCATCTAGATCATCCTTACATACACCAGATTTTTGAAAAACATCAGTGAAATACGGCCTAACTAATGCACTATTCATCATATATCCTCTTGCCCATGGTGATGGAACTGCTGTTAAGATTGAGAAAACATCTCCTGTTTCTGTGTTTAAACCAGGAAGGTCAATATTTTCAACATAATTTTCTACTTGCTCCAACTTATTCCAAGAATCTGGAGATTTTACTACTCCATCTGAAATTGTTTTATTTTTTGAAAGTAATGGGACTCTGTTAGCTTTTGCCATTTTATTAGTTTTTTAAATTAATTTAACTGTTCTTCTAAATTTTCTGATTTTATCTTATTTTCATCTGGATCTATCGTAATCTCTGTAAAACTTTTAAATGTTTTTCTTATGTCATTAATAAACTCTTCATAAGTAGCTCCATTTTTACTACCATTTAATTTTTTAAATCTTTTGACAAACACATCAAATGGGTTATCATTAGCAGTTTCATTATACAATTTGTGCCATTTAGGCATCCACTTAGCATCTTCCTTATGAATAGCTTTTCCAAAAACAAGAGGATCAATACCTAAGAATGTCCCTTCAGGGGCTTCATTTAATGAGTGCCACATTTGCGGAAACCAACCAGGTATATTAATTTCATCCCCATCATGAGTATCAGTTCTCATTGCAAAATAAGAACAATGATGATCTAATGCTTCTATTTGCATTTCAGTTAAACTATATGTTGAATTATATGTTGAAAGATCACTTAAAAAGTTTTCAGTCCTACCTTTATATCTTTCTTGCAATAAACTACTAAAAGCCATAAATGCATATAGATTCTCTTTAAATTGATCATCAATTCCTTTTTCACTTGTTCCCTTAGGACTTGCAACTAAATCATCAAAATTAATAACTGGTATCTTTTCATCTCCTTTACTCATAGCTTCAATACCTTTAAATACCATTTCTGTTTTGCTAATAGTTTTTAAATCATCCGCTTTACCATTTTCAAAGAAATGTTTTGCAGCAAAAGCAGACATAAACTCTAAAATATGAGCAGGGTTCTCTTGCTTTTTACCACCAGTAGCAGTTTTACCTTCTTTAGCACCACTAATTTTCATCTTATAGTCAGCAGTATTTATTTTATTAAATTCACCCCATCCTAAAATATAGAATCTCTTATAAGTATCTAAAATAGTTTGATTCTTTATATAGTACATAAGAGCTGCAGCAGAGTTATATGGAAAAAATTGTGCATCAGCAATAATCCCGTCTTTTGCTTTATGAGCATCAGATGGTGATGGGAATGTAAAATAATTACTTAATAAAGATGCACCATAAAATAAATTGTCCATTTGAACCATTCCTCCTGAAATAATTTTTGCAGCATCAGTAATTGCAATTGGCATAACTGGTATAGAAGAAGCTCCAGTACCACCAAATGTAGATCCTAACGAAAATATACGAGCTTCACCCTCATTATTTGCCTCTCTTATTCTATCTACAAACTTGTATAACTCACTAGAGTATTTATAATCATCATTTGAATTTGCTTTTCTTATTTCATCAATAAAAGCATGATACATAAGATAAGACCCTAGGTGAGTTTGAGCTCTATATCCATGGGATAAATCAAATTCCTGAACTGGTTCCTCATAGAATAAGTCTCCTAATCTCTTATTTACTAAAGGATCTCCTTTCTCTATTTCAGAAATAAGAGTAAATCTCTTTGTTGTTTCTTTTGAATAATCTGGGATAAAAGTATATAAGTTAATATTAGCTGAGAAAAACTCCCCTGCCTTATTACTCTTTGATTCGCCATTATTATGCATTAATTTTGAATACTTCTGAATTAAGTTCTCAGTATTCTTCTTATCTTTATTCTCAGCATCTGTATCTAGTAATAATACATCTATTGTTTGACCTGAAAACATTCCAACAGAGCACATATTAATAAATGATTGCAAACACCTCATTCCAGTACCTCCTGCACAAACTAAAAAGTACTTACTTGTTCTTGTCGTATCTATACTCATAATTATTTATTTATTTTTTTTTATTTAATGAAATTATTCCAAATATTTTATGGTTACTATATATTACTGTCCAAGACTTATATCTATTACCAAACTTACCTAAAAGCCATGCAAAAAGCACATAAGAAGCAGCATAGGCTAGTGCGCAATATGTAACTCCAGAAATATATGCTCCAAGTATCATATTAGCATACATTTGTTTTCCAGCATATTGAAAAGATCCATATGCTTTTAGTGAAGTATTATGCATTAAATCTGTTGTTATATAAAAATAAAGTATTGGGGTAATGATAAGTATAAAAAAGAATATTATTCTTCTATATAATATATCTCTCTGATTCCTAATCCTATTGTCTATTAATTCATATTTTCTTAGAGAAACAAGAAGCATGGCAAGTAGTGCAATGAGACTTCCTATAATAATTGACTGCATTGTAATAGAGCTAACAATACCATTAATATTACTTTTAGTTACTATTTCAGCAAAACTTGCATGACTTAGTATTATAAAACAAAAGGACGTAATTAGTTTTTTCATGATTTAATTTATTTATTGTTTATTTCCGTTTAAAGCTATGATGTAAGAGTAAAGCACTCTATTTCTGTATTGTTTTTTTTGGTTGTTTAAGGACTTATTCAAACTTTCCAATAGACTAGTATTATTAACATGTCCATATTTGTATTTACTTCCTTTCTTATTATAAAAACCCTTACCATAAAATGTCCATTTTAGCATTTCATGATTCATTTTTTTATAATCTTCATCTTCTAAGATCACATCACATAAAAATAACCTCCCATTTCTAACTCCTTCATCTGGTCCAACTCCAGCTTGCATCTGTAATACTTTTTCTGCATCAGCACTGATAGTATAGTTTTTTTTATTGAACGAGAAGAGCCCCTCTTTCTCTGGTTTATCTCTAGGACCACTTACTTGGTCTACTAATGAAGAATCAGGATAATTACTAGCAATGAAAGCCTCCTCCATAAAATTCTTATTTATAGATCCTAACTCATAAAAAACATCTGTAATTTCATAGAATTTAGCACCAATATTAGTAGTAAATGGAAATGTTGTATCTCTATTAAACGTAAAATTATTTATAATAACAAGATCTTGTAAGTTATCTAGAGAGTCATTATTATTATATAGATTCTCTAATGAAGGCAGATGAAATGGTAAAAACTCTATCTGATTGTAGTTCTTCGATTTATATGGTTCTAAAAAACCCCAAACACTTTCATAATCAAATTCAAGGATATTATTTTCAGATACAACTGCTTGGTTATAAAAAGCTAAAGGATTAATCTTCATGTATTTGCAATCACCCTCTTGCTTTAGTGCCGAGATAGCATTTAAAACATCCGCATTTTCCCCAACTAACTGCTTAGGAGTAAAAAACATATAGTATAACCATTTCTCACATTCAGCTTTGTCAGCTCCTTTACATCCATATAAAGCCTTCTTAGTAGAAGTTTTAACTGCAACTATTTCTAAACTATTTTCCCCTTCAAACCATTTTCCAAAAAGTTCTATAGCCCAAGGCCTTGCTTGTTCAGTCCAATAAAGATTACCAGTAGAAGCATATTGATCTGATAGTTTTACTCTATCTCCATCATCATTTAAAAAATCAGTAATAAAAATTGATATACCATCTGTATTGCTTACGCAACTATCAAGAGCCACTTTTAATTTTGAACAATTTGAGGTATAATTTTCTTTATCAGAAAAATAATCCATTGCAGCTTCAACTTTACCGGCAAAAGATGGGATGTCCTCTGGAGTATACCCAGGACCATCAGCTGTCATTCCTGCAACCTTAAAATAATTAATATCTGATGGTAATTCGCTTACTAGTCCTTCCATATGATTACCGGCTGTAATATTTTCTCGCAAACCTGCCGACATATCAACATATACATTAATCGTATTATCATTATCATTATCACGAAAATAATCCCTTTGATCAAAGACATCAAGAAACTCTTCTGCACTTACATACCCTTCTACACCTAAATGTTGATTTACATCTTCTACTGGTGCAGAAAAACCTATTCCTTGCATAAAGACCTGTCCATCTGGAGATTTTTTCATTTGATCTCCTAATTCAGGCTGATATACTAAGGCAGGAGTATCTGTTTTGCAACATGGGAACGCAATTACAAAAGATAATAATATAATAAGTAATGGAATATTTATAATCTTATTTTTCATGGCTTAATTTTTAATACTATCTATTTCTAATTCATTTAATACTGCTTCAATCATACTTTCCATCTGTACTCCAAAATCTTCAATATCGGATAAAATACCTTTACCAACACTTACAGCTCTTAAAGCGATATATTCTCCTGCTAATTGATTTAATTTATTTCTTTCATTCTTAGTTAATTCATCCTTATACTTCTCATAGTAATTTGTACTATATAATAAATAAAGAGAATCTGAATCACTCCATTGTTTATCTGAAAAATTCTCTCCGGAAATAGATACTTCATTAATAAACTCAGAATAATCTTCTATATAGGTGTTCTTATTATCAAAAAAAGAGCATGAGAACGTTAACAATGCTATAAATATTAACACAACTTTATTCATCTTCTTTCATTGTGTTAAGATTTATCATCAAATTATCTATTAATTCTGTAGTAATAGGAGCCAGAATTTCACTACTTGCTTTAAGATCTTCAGAAATCTCTTCTCTATTATTGATCAGGCAATCATGTATCAATTTTAATCTAGTTGTCATGTTTCCATTTGACAAAAGAGTAAGTTCCTTTGTATTTTTTTTATTTAATTCTGAAGTAATATGTGGCATAATTGGATCTAACAAGAAATTGCCCTGATCTTTTTTACTAATAAAATTGCTTAGTAAAGAAGAGCCAAAACCACTGGTTAGACCATCAAGTGCAGAATTAGAAACACTAATAAGGTCTTCTGATATTTGATTTTTTATTTGCAATTTTAAATCCTCATCATGATTTGAAGCACACGAAAAAAACGTAATACAGAAAAAAAATAATATTATCTTAAAAATTTTCATGTTGACTTTTAATTTGGGTTGTAATAATACAAAAATATTTTAATATAACTTATTGTGCATGTACGTCTAATAGTTTCTCTATTAGTTTCTCTATAATTTATTTAAAAATAAATTAAATATTTGTAATATCTCTCAGTATATTTACTGATATAGCAAAACTTTACTTAATTCGGTTTATCTATTTGCATTTCAGATATTTATCTGTTAACACGTTTTATTTTGAGTAATTTTAAGAAAAAAAAGAAAAGTAAAAATCCTCTTTCTTTAAAAATATTACTGCAAATTTACAACAGATTTAGCTGTAGAAAACTTCTCGCAAGCTTCAACTAGAAGTATTCCTTTCCGCTCATTTGGAAATAGTTTAAAATACACTTTCTGGAAACTAAACTTTAAATCTTCTAGAAAAAAACATCAATTAAAAACGATGATATAAAAGAGGAATGTAGTGGGTAGTTTTAATTTTTAAAAGTCGGGACAGCAAAACTCCAACCTCTTCCATTTTAATTAAACTATAACTTTTACCCTTAATTTCTGATAAATAACTCAAAAAAATTTATTTATTTATTTTTTAAAAATTTCATACAATAATCTAATTTTTAAATAGAATAATTTAATGTGCTGATTTTCAATGTGCTGTTTGTCATTCCAAATGATTTATAATAAAAATTAGAGTACGTAAAACACGTACGTGTTTATCGAAAACATAGATTATATTAGCAGATTGATTTAAACAACTTGATGTTAAAAAGATATACATACATATTACTTACAGTTTTATTCTCATTACTTTTTAGTTTTGAAAGCAAGGGTCAGTGTGTTGATATCAGTTTTGACAATTGTGTTGCATATAATCAATCATCAAATATTACTATTGATAATGGAATAAGTACAATTTGGACCACTACATCTCCATCCAACTCTACATACAGCTCCACATTCACAACATCACAATCAATACAATTTAACGAAATTGGCGTCTGGACAATTAACACAATCCAAACAACTCCATATTGTAATGAAACATTCCAAATTGAAATATTTAATTCCCCAATATTAATTTCTACAACACCTTTATTCAATCAATGTCAAGGACAAACAATTAATATATTAAATAATGTTATTGTTTCAAATGCTTCTGTCTTACCATTAAATTATGATTTTGTAATTAATGGAGTTGTAACCTCAGATTCAATATTTACTTTAATTGCAGGGACAAATACAATTGATATTACCGTTACAGACGCTAGTGGATGTACAGAAAATACCACTATGAATGTTAATGCAACAGCAAATTCAATTATACCACCAACATATACTATTACTGATGCTAATGGAAATGAAAATATTATAAAACCTTGCGGAAGTACTGACTTAACATTTGACATTCCAACCCCAAATAGTAATTATACTTACACATGGAATGTACAAGGGAATACTTTTATTGGGAGTAACTTTACTCAATCAATAACTCCAACAGCTGCAAATCCTGGATATATACCTGTAACACTTTCTTTATTTGACCCATCCTCTGGTTGTACAATTATTTATTATGACACAATTATTTCTCAAGGAATAGTTAATATTTCAAATACTGGACTAAATTCGACAGCTAATTTTTTATGTTATGGTAGCCCATCTACCTTATGGTTAGTTGCTCAATCAATACCAATTACAAATGTTGGACCTAATGATGTAATAGAATGGGAAATTTATTGTGGAGCTAATTTAATCTATTCCGAAACTTGGACATATAATACTTTACCATCTGTTATCGTCAACCCTAATAATCCAAGTGAATTTATTTTACCTTTTACATATACTTTTACTGATAATTCATGTGATTGTGAATACTCTGGATCTCAAGCTGGTTGGAATGAAATGTTTTTTATAACGGGTAATATTATTCCAGCTTGTCTTAATGGTCAGAATATCCCTTTCGCGGGAGGTTTTGAAGTTCAACATCCAATAGAATCAGTTATAAATATTCCTCTAGAATTATGTGTTGATGAACAAGAAGTTTTTCAAAATAATTCTGAAATAGGATGTGATGGAAACTCCCCAGATATAGATGATATCTTTGATTATGAATGGGATTTTGGTAATTGTCACACAATATCTAGCACATCAACGGGAACTTCTTCTGATCCATTTCCAGATGTAACATATGCATATCCTCAAGCAGGTATTTATACCGTAACAATGAGTGCAACTTCATATTGCGGAACAACTGATGGTACTGAAACTATTACAGTTTACCCAACCCCTATTGTGAATTGTACAGGTACAGATGAGTGTTTTAATGATGTTACTCAATTTAATGCAAGTGCAAGTGGAGAACTCGCAACAACAAGAAACTATAATTGTCCTCCAACTGCTCCCTTTACTGTACAAGTTCCTGCTGGAGGAACTCAATTTGACTATAGTTGGAGTATGATAGGTGGAGTTGATGGTACATATGAAAATGGAACTTCAAGTACATCTGCAAATCCTCAGTTTACTTTTAATACTTGTGGAATTAAAAATGTCTCTGTCACAGTAACAGATGAAAATGGTTGTTCTGAAATATGTACTACTACTGTAACAGTGTATGATCTTCCAAATCCAATTCTAAGCAGCCCCTCTCCAAATACTTCTATCTGTACTGGTGATTTAATAGACATTATAGATAACTCTAACAACAACTCCTCATGTCCTACAAACCCTTTAGATTTATGGAATATAACAATTACCGAAAATTTTGGAAGTTTTAATTCAAACCCTACAACTTACAATTCTAGTCCTTCTATTCTAGATTATGCTTTATCCCCAACCTGTAATACAACTGACCCAAACTATCCTAATTATAACTATATAATAAACTTAACTGTTACAGATGATTTAGGGTGTTCTGATAACTCATCTATAAACATTGATGTAGTATGTGAACCTATTGCAGATTTCATTTATGATGATATTTGTTTTGGATTACCTGATAATGGAACATATCAATTCATTGATAATTCTAATGTTACTGCAACTTCTTATTCTTGGGATATGGGTGATGGTGGAGCTGGTACATATACTGGAGGTACTAACTTTGATGATCCAAATCCACAATATATCTTTGCAGGCATAGGAAGTTATTATGTTCAATTAACAATAATATCCGGATCTTCTTTTCAACCATGCACTGATATTGTGGGGTATTGGATAAATGTGTTTGAAAGTCCTACATTAACAAACATTTTAACCACCTCTGTTAGTTGTAATGGGGGAAATGATGGCTCTATTTCTAGTTCTGCTAGTGGTGGAACTTCACCATATGATTATTTTATTGATGGAACTCCTGTTAGTTTACCATACAATGTTCTATCAGTAGGAAGTTATACCATCAGTGTACAAGATAGTCATGGATGTATTGATAATGCTATTGAAACAATTACTGAACCAAATATAATTGATGGCTCTGAAAATGTATCAGAGTGCGATTCTTATCATTGGGTTGATGGAACAGGAATAATTTACACTACTACTGGAACTTACACCACAATTTTAACTGCAATAAATGGGTGTGATAGTATAGCAACACTGAATTTAATAATTGAAAATTCTAGTACCAATACAAATACCCAAACTGTTTGTGATACTTATACTTGGTTAGCTCCTTTAGGAGATGGTGGCACCT
>ENA-OSET01001037-OSET01001037.1-sediment-metagenome-genome-assembly--contig:-NODE-1037-length-29846-cov-4.952904_pt1 | contig 29846 bp, 31 predicted proteins | sample MGYA00237882_ERZ534229 | MGnify/ENA primary metagenome ERZ534229 (study PRJEB26408, sample SAMN06266212) | sediment metagenome | isolation source: Hudson Canyon methane seep mesocosm | place... | reverse complement strand
GGAGTGATACAATTCGTTCTGATGTTCAGTTTTTTACATGGCAATAATACTCTATATGAAGTTGCACCGACCCCAATCAACGTTATGCCTCAGTAGATATATATTTCAGCTCTGGTTAGCCCTTCCTTTAGTCAGTTGCCTATTATTACCTGTATCTGCCGCCCAGGAACACCATAATCTATCAACACTAAAAGTCTCCATCAGCGCCTTCAATTTCCCTCCGATGGCTCATAATACTATTGATGGGGGAATTTCCGGTAGAGCCATTGAGACAGTTAGAGCGCTCTGCATTGCAAGCCAGATGGAATGCAGTATACGGTTTTTCCCCACGCCAAGGGCGCACGAGAGTATTATAGAGGGTACGCAGGATGTTTTGTTGTCCGTTAACCTCCCCCTATTTGAGCAATGTTGCACGTTTGCGGGTTGGCGGTACCCCGTTAGAATAGGACTTATAGCAGAACGCTCAATAGCTGACATTCCGGCCACAGAAACAGAATTAGTCGGCGGGAGTATGGTTGTCATCCGGGGATGGGATGTGCTCTATAATGTTTTCCCAAACATCAATACGCTGATCGACCGTGGGGACCTTAACATCGAATGGTCAAACTCTACCGTCGGTGCAATTAAGATGTATGACGCTGGCAGAGCGCCTCTTCTTTTTGGTTCCGACACTTTCGATTGGTACTACAATCATTTATCGTTAGTAAAGAAAACACGGAATTTTAGACCACTGCTTACGATCCCTTCGGGCATTTTGATTTCCAAGGAAAGTAAACACCACGATGAAATTCTGCGCCGATTCAATCTAGCATATAAACAGTTTAAGGATCAGGGCAATTTTGATAAGGACAATTTTCTCAATCCGTCGCTAATGAATGAGGTTTACCAAGAGCCGCCGCGACAGGACTAATTATCTCCACGCAAATCCATCACCGGTAACGACTTTATTGCAGTCTCATCTTAAAAGCACTTACACCATCATCCCGAGGGAGAAGACTTAACAGGCAAGTGCTTTCGCAATAAGCCTCAACAATTCTTGCTGCTGCTGTTTTGTCGAGCAATGAAAGCGATCAAACCCCGGTTGTGTCAGCCTAACATCAGCATAAATTTCCACACCCTCTTCGTGAAAATGCATAAATGCCTTCGAACGCAAATAGTAGACTCCCGGCTTTTTTTCTTTCAACGACGGAAGCCGCCGAACTTGTTCCAAAAAGGGTGCAAGACGCTGAATAGTATTTTTTGAAGCATGCTTCATAGAAACTTCTTCTCGATATCAAAATCCAGACTCGGTTATCGACAAGTCATTGTCGATGCATGCCAATTAACAACTATCTATTGTAGTTCAAAACCCACGCCCTAAATTTTTACTCGACCATGCTAAGAATAGCTATAAAAGGAGAACATCACTTATCTGGGCTGGACTCTCGACAATCTTACGTGCCGCAGCTCCAACTAACTCTTCTTCTTCACGAAACCCCCATAAAACACCGATTGAAAACATCGAACAGGCATTCGCGGTTTTCATATCCATTTCTGTATCGCCAACAAAGGCAATTTCATTGCCAGGAAGCCTCAGTCTTTCGGCAATAAGTTTTGCACCAGCTGGATCTGGCTTATGCGGCACGTTAGTGTCAAAACCCTGAATTATAGAAAAGTTAACCGTTGGGAAAAAATGGTTTACGCATTGTTGCGTGAATTGATGATCTTTGTTTGAGAGTACTGCCAATGCTATACCCTTAGACTCGAGTCGATTTAACAGAGAAAGGATACCATCGTAAACAGTTACCTGATTTTGCCAGTTTTTTTGATAGTGTTCCCTCTGCAAGTCCAATGCACGTTCAATCAGTTCTTCGCTACTATTGGGTGGTAAGCACCGGGTCATACACGTTCTAGCGCCATCACCAACGAAAACTCGATAAGCCTCAATGGGATGACTGGGGAAGCCTAGTTTGGTGAGAACGTGATTGTAGGACGCTGCTAGGTTAATCAGCGTATCGAGTAACGTCCCATCGAGATCAAATATTACAGCACTGATATTGCCATTTCCTAGGGGTATTGTCATAGTTCTAAAAGCGTCAACATTAAATGACCGCTCCCCAAAAATACAAAATACACGCGCCGATGACAAGCAAAGTTAGAGCGATCAATTAAACACACCAGTCCATTACAGAAGACTCTTATTATCGAATGATTTCCACTGCTCCGCGTCGTGACCAAAAATGAGCTTGCACCCCAGATCTCGCATAGACTTCAATGTTTTCATTGATTCTTTTTGCCTTTCACGATCAAAACCATGGGGCGGCACTAACAGTTCATCCAGCATTTCTTGCCAATAAGCGCAGTCGGAAGTCAGGACAACAGGGCCGGAGCCAAGCTCTACTCGCAATGATTGATGACCCGCGGTATGTCCGGGCGTCGGAATGCAAACCACCGTTCCATCGCCGAATATATCATGCTGCCCTTCAATTTTCTGGATGTTATGACCCAAATCAAAATCAGCCGGATTGTAGACGCCGGCATCAATCCATTTCGAATCGTTACCGGCTTCCCATTCTTCTTTTTGAACAATAATACGTGCATTAGGAATCTGGACTGTTCCGCCGCAATGATCAAAATGCAGGTGACTCATCACCAGATAATCAATGGCGCTACAATCGATGCCCTGATCCGCGAGTAGTTTTTTTAAATTTTGTCCCGCGGGGATATCGATATCAAATAAAGTTGCAGCCGCGCCAATCCGGTTTAAATCACTTAACAACTCGGGGTGAAATCCTGAATCAAATAACACAGTGCCTTTTTCGTGTTCAATAACCCAACAAGAGACGGGGAATGTCGATCTCCCCTGCCCCCCTTCACACATAATGCCTGTTTCACAGGACATCCATCCATTTTCGATCGGAATTAACTTAATAGCCACGAAAAACTCCTTGAACTGAATTTAAAAGAGACCGAAATGAACGCCGTAACGCTAGTGCGTTTCCAAATAAGTTTTAACTTTTAGTTTGGCATTATTATGAATATTCATATAGAAAAGTGCATAGTCCAGACCATGATAATTTCCACTACTTCCGGATCCCATCGCGTCGAAGTTCGTTCCTGCCTGGGAAGAAACAAAGAGCGTTCCGTTTCGGCATTGTGCGCCTGTTTGATGTTTTATCGGCGAATCAAGCGCGACAAATTCTTGATTTGTTGCCAAATCTTCGTCCTTCCCAAATGACAGATTATAAGCACCTTCTGGCACTACCGCGCCTTCATTGAGGTTTGCCTCAGCAAATTCATTGTTCACTTTCCACGTTAGGGGATTTGTACACAAGCTACTGTCGGGCCGCTCAATCGCGTCACTGTCATCTGCCATGGTATCCCAATGTACGACACATCGTAGATCGGCCGCAGACTCACAAGCACTGATGTGATTCATCGACGCAAACCAGGAAGGTGACACGGGAATATTCACAGAACCAATCATATAGACAGCCACCAATCTCTTGTATAGGTCACCGGAATCTATAACCTCCTTCAACAGTAATCTGGCATGATGGGTGCCCTGACTATGACTGGCAATAATAAAAGGTCGTCCGTTATTGTAGTGCTCAATATAATAGTCGAAAGCCCTTTTCACATCTTCATAGGCAAACCGCAGTACTTCATCTCGTTCTTCAACTGCGCCGAAATATGAAAATATAGTCGCCTCGCGATAGCGCGGTGCATAGATATTGCAACATCCATTGTAAGCACTGGCCTGATTAGCCATCATCCACAACGTATTTTCCTCGGTCGCAGAATTAACGTCCATCGGTGACGTCCAACTGGATGATTTCAAATATCCGGTGGGGTGGATGAAAAACGTATCAACTTCTCCTTCTCCTTGGGTAATCGCCTGGACACCGGCTGGTACTAAATCGGCTGGATCGTCTTTAGTGGGTAAGGCGGCCCAAAACTCGTTCTTCGAGTAATCGGGTGCTTGCACGGCATCTTCAGGGAGAAAATCTCCGGCCGGCTTTCCATAAGCAGCGAAGGCCTGAAACGCCAGTTTCTGCCCATAGCCGGAGACGTACAAACCGATACCTACAAGTAGAATGAAGAGAAAACTGATCCCCGTAATTTTTAGTGCTTTCATAGTTATCCTTTTCTAACAAGATTGCGACATTGCGTGTGGAGTGATGAAAAGAGCAAACGCCCGTCTGCCCCGTCCGCATTCCACGCGTTATTTTAATTCGATGAGTGGCTTAATTAAATTAGATATTATCTGCAACTCGACTCCACTGTAATCCTTTCCTATTCTAGCAAGCGCTGCAAACCAAATCATCACTATACCCACAAATTGTGTTGCTCCCGTGCCGATAGCCAGGAACATTAACACAGCTGCTGGGTTCACATTAGATCTGGCTATCACGAGTAAGTAAAGAAGGCCAAACAAAAATCTGATATCCCAGCGCGACATATCACTCGATCCCGGCACTCTTCAAATTAGACAGATAACGACGGGAGGAAGCTTTAGACTGCAACGATGTCTAATGGCAAAAATTTTGACGTATTGATTCATTCGTGCCAATCCAGAAACAGCTCATTTTCTGTAGTTCTATGTTTCACAACATCTAACCTGCAGTCGCGGCAAAAGTTAGGCACTAGTCCGACAACAGGGTTTAAAACTGATAGCGAATTTTGAACAACAAGTTGTCGCCATCCCGCGCGTCCCAGCCCGGAGAAAACAATGATGAAAAAGAAAGCTCGTCCCTTAATGTGGCACTTCCGCCTCGACTATAGACTGCGTAAATATTAGACAAAGGTCCAATTTGGTAACGATACCGTAGCTGAACTGCCGTACTGGATAAACTAAAATCCTCGACGTTTTCTCGCCTTCTTAATAGACTGCCCCCACTGCTAACGTCATACCCATTATTTCCCTTTGCGCGTAGCGCAATCCACTCAAACTTCAGTGACAACTCCTGCTTGTCACTGAATGTAGCGCGAGCGTCAAAATAAGCAGCAAATTGTTTTTTCTGGTAGCTATTGATTCGATCGTCTTGCTGCCAGATCAACCAATCACGACTGCTCGTGAGCCATGTACCGAGACTGACCACATAATTATCAGTAAATTGATAACTCGGATGTACATGTAAACGAAAGCCTTTGCCATCGACCGTTTGATCATACATCTTCAAATTCACATGATATTTGAAGCTGCCCCGACTATCGCCAAAGTACAATAATTCCAGCTCCTTACCCCATTTCGTTTTTACCGTATTGTTGCCCCGCGTGATAAGATCGTCGACTCCATCAGAATTGACCGCGATCCGCCAAAAACTGAGAGATGTATTCTTAAAGAACCAGGAATCTTTAACGCTTACCGACGTGTTTAATCGATCTCCTTCTGTATTTTCCTGATGCTTCAGAACTGTTTCGATTTTCCGTTCATTAACAAAGCTATTTTCTGAAAATGTATGGTCTTGCCAATTATTCGTATAATTTACACGCTTGTAATTATTGCGCGGCAAGTAACCTAAATCATTGATTTCAAATTGCGAACCGTAATAGCTCACCTGTAGCGAATGATCCCAGGTACTGGCGATTTGTTGCTCGATGTTAATCCAGCCGCCGCTATCGTTCTTCTGCTCACCTTCAGTTTCCGTCAGTGTTCTAATTAGCTGCCCGCCAAGCTTCAGCGTCGACGACAGGTTATTAGAAAAATCCAAAGTATGGACAGTGGCCTCTCTTTCAATATCAGGTCTATCGGTGTAGGTGAGCAAATATCCTAAGCTATAGTCATCGGTTTTTCGCATCACACGACCCGCGTAGTAATTTCTCCCTTCCACATGTTGCTCATCACCCTCAACTGCCGAGAAAAAGCCGTAGTTAAAATCCTCCCCGACACTGGTAAATTTAAGGGCGGCCGCAATATCCGAAACGACGTCTTCGCCCGCGTCGGGTCTCCCTCCAATTCTGCGAGTATGTATAACGCGCAGATCGTCAATTCCCTGTAGGTCAAAAAGCGCTTGATTTTCAGTAAAAAAGGCCCTGTTTTCCGAAAAAAAAGTTTCGGTCGGTGAAAAATTAACAACCAACTGATCGCTATCAACATGCCCAAAGTCCGGATTGATCGTAAGGCTCACCTGCTTACTGCTATCCGGTTTCCAAAATAAATCTATTCCCGCTTTGACTTTATTGTCGTCCTTTACCCTATCTGATGTCGACGTCGCGTAACCGAAGGTTTGGAGAGAGGAACCAGAATAATCATCAATTTTCAGTGTTTCGAGCGCCGACAAAAATCGTTGGCGACTGTCATCGATCGGCGCATTAGCATATTTTTTTGATAGGTAAGCGACATCCCGAGTGACATGCAAACCGATTTCTCGGGTCTTATTTGTGACTTTTACCATGGTTGCAACATCCCATGGTACAAATATTTCCGATGTCCATCGATCCCCGGTCGAAGACGTACGCATAGTCCACAACCCGTCCCAATCATCGCTGAAAGCATTTTCGTCGCGCCAAATACCATCCCGCATGGACCCACCGTTTCCTACTTCAAAGCTGTAAGCCGCGATACCGGTGTTGTCAAAATCAACAGTGACCGTATTTCTATCCGCCTGCATCTCCAGGTCGCGCGCCGTCCGTTCGCTTATCTGCGTATTTAATGGCTGGTGATTATTTATGCCGATATAGATACCGCTTTCGTCGCTAAATATGCGCGCTTCGGTTTTAAATTCTGGAGACGAAAGAGAAAAAGGGGTAACCGTAACGAAATTTGTATACCGCGTTGCAGTCTCCCATTCAGACTCATCGAGGATCCCATCGACAGTCATTGCCGATGCCCAAGAGGGGAAAACTGCCCAATAAAATCCAGCAAGCAGAAAAAGTAACTTCAATTCATTATCCCTAGGAAAAATTTATACTTTATTCGAGAAACACCAAAGACCCACTCAAGAAGCAATACGAACAACGTGAGACTGGCGTATCTCTTCTAAATTAACTCAAGCACAAAATGCGCATGGAAAAACAGGCAAGTCAATTAGAGACTGGGAAAAGTAACGGCGAAGTATGATAAATTGAAACTAAGTGATTAAACAGTGAATTATTATTAATCAGAACGCGGCTGTCTAATGCGCACAGGCAATAAAGTACCTTAGACGAAGATGAATCGTAATGAGCGCTGTCGCAATGTGATCTTGTACCCTAGCCAGGAAAACCTGCACGCAAGATTCGCTACCTACTCACCTTCTTTTTTCGGTAGCAATCGCCGATAGAAAGCCAATGCTTCATTTACGTTTGTATTCGCCAGGGATTGATCCACTATATCAAATATTTCCGGATCAGCTAATTGTCGATAGTTTTCCAGCCAACGTCTCCCTACCACCGTATTAAAACTCAATGACTCTGCGGATACCACGGCGCGCCAATCACCGCCGAAATAGCCCATCGCTTGCGGGTCCTTCATCCGCCGCCAGTTAACCACAATCGCCGTATAATATTGATTCAGTACGATAACATCGGTTGGCGTAATAGCGTCTGGTTCGAAAATAGACCGTGCCAGCGAGCGCTCCGGTGACTCCCCGACAAAAGATAGATTGCGGCTAATCGCTGCGAGATAAGCGCTATCAAATGTCTGGACACGCGCAAGTTCACGGGTTTGAATCAACTCCAAAAGTAAGGCCGCGATACCAGCAACTACGGCCAGATTTGTCAGCAACTGTATCGATGGCGTCATGACTTTAAAACGATCCCACCATGTCAAAGAAGGGGGTTCGTGCTGTTGATCCGACATATTTCCACGTCCTCGTTAATATTTCAACTTTGTAATTCCAGATGAAATGAAACAACATTTATTACAAAATTCATACTAAAATTCGTACCGATTGTCTAATTCAACCGAACAGGGCTACATCATTAATTCGATACCTTCTAATCGGAGCCGCAATTAAAAATTTACTCAATTTATTCGGGAAAATGATCACAGAGATGCGATACCAGCAACGCAACCGCTAATCGAAGTAGTAAAAGGCCTGTGCTATTCCTTAATCCAGCCGCGCATTTATAATGTAAAACATTCCGTCGCTGCTATTCAACAGGGTGACTTGATGTTGCTGCGCCAAATTACCTTAAGCGCTTATTAACAAACCACTGACACTCGATCTCGGTAGGCAACCATGCCAAGAGAGAACCAAACCGGGGCCAACAAAGCTGGCATTTCGTCGAGTGCACTCTGTTCTTCTCGGTCTTTATTAAGACACATTCTTAAATTATTCTAGTCAATTCTTTTAGCCAACTCCTCTAATCAGCACTCAATCGTCAGTCGTTTTACAACTCGACTGACACACGATTTATTCAGGTGCATCTATTTGGCGGACATTTATTGACGAACATCTAAATCTATTCTAGCATTAGAATAAATTCTATCCTAGTATAAGAATATGAACAACAAAAATCTCACAGACAGCGAATTGCTGGTACTTGGTCTCGTTGGCGAGATGCCACGGCATGGCTACGAGCTGGAACAAATCATCGAACAACGTGGCATGCGCGAATGGACTCAGATTGGTTTTTCGTCCATCTATTACGTGTTGACGAAACTGGAAAAGAAACAACTCATCAAGGCCGAAACGCAGACAAGCGAGAAAGCCAAGAAATCCTATGCGCTGACCAGTAAGGGCCAAACAGCGCTAATGAATGAAACAATTTTGGCCCTCAAAAATGTCCGCCCAAATTATTCTTCACTGCTGATGGGTATGATTCACTGGTCCGTTCTGTCGAGAGATCAAGCACTCGAGGCTTTAACTGCACGCAAGGGTTTAGTCGAAACAGAGCTAAATCGAATTAAAAATATACACTTCGACCAACAACCACTTCCGGATTATGTCGATGCTATGTTTGAGTTTTCCATTGGCCAACTTCAAGCTGAGGCCGCCTGGACAAATACTACGCTTGCCTACATGCAAACCAAACCCTGGGATAATTAACGGATAATTAACGGAGAACCACGATGGATGTTGACGATTTTCATAAACGTCTAAAAGAGATATATTCGCCTCCGAAGAATCAATTCACTTTGATTGAGGTTCCTGAAATAAGATTTGCAGTGATTGACGGTAAGGGCGACCCACAGAGCGACGAGTTAAAAAATGCGATAAAGTGGTTATACTCTCTCGTTCATTTAGTTAAACCATTAGTAAAAAAACGTATGGGTAAGCGCTTTATTGGTCCTCCCGTAGAGTTTCTGTTTTGGGCGGATAACGGACAAAACCTGTTATCCTGCGATAAGGAAAAATGGAGCTGGCGGGTGATGGTTGTTTTTGTCGACTGGATTACGCAAGAAGTGTTTGCAGACGCTGTTTTGAAAGCCCAAAACAAACTCGGACCCGCTCCTGAAACTCTACGTCTGGAGAACCTTCATGAGGGAAAAAGCGTACAGTTTTTACACATTGGCGACTATGCTGAAATCGAATCAATTTGCAACAAACTGTACGGGGAATACCTTCCCGATAACAATCTACACCCTCATGGCTGTTATCATGAAATCTATCTTAATGATCCAGCAAGAGCAGCCCCGAATAAACGCAAAACCCTGATAAGACAGCCAGTCATATTGAATTAGAGCGACTGTTACGGACAAATACCGTAACCGAAGTTGGAACACCATTCCAAAAACGGATAAGTCATTGATTTAATGACAACGGCGGTTATCATCAAGCAATGACACTGAGCCGCTGACCCGAGAGTTTTCATTCATGGATACACTCCACTTTTCCTTACGCCTGCTGGCTTTGTCACAAGTACTACTTCTCTTCCTTAGCCTGCTGATTCACCAGCGCCATTCAGTGGGTCTGTTAACGGCCTTGGTATTGCTAAGTTTTGGATGTTATCTGATGGCGCCATTTTCCGGATTACAGTATCCGGGACACCAACTAGTTTTATTAATATCGACGGCCGCGCCGTCTTTTCTGTGGCTCCTTGCTCGCATCTTTTTTATAGATGATAAATACATACCGGCTTGGTTTTGGCTAATATCTGCCATCTATATTTTAATGTCGGTGCTGCTTCGGCAAGACCCACTATCTACGCAAGACGCAGCATTGACCGTTGAAACATTTGCTCTATTTCCGCAACTGATAAAACTGGGATTGGTCTTTCATGTTTTTTATATGGCCATCGAAGGCCGAGCTAATGATCTTGTTAGTCAACGCCTGAAAATCAGGGTGCCTATAGCCGTCGGTGGTAGCGCTCTCACTACGCTTATTATCCTGGTAGAAATCTCGTCACAAGGCGCTGTTCCCATGGTCATTGAAGTCATCGGATCTGCACTGATGCTGGCTGTATGTCTTGGCTGCAATGTGTATCTACTGAAACTCAGAGAAGACATGCCACTGACACTCAGTACGACTATCAACCCCAAAGCTAAGCAAACACCTACGCCACTCCCAGCCGACGATCAGGGGATTCAACGTATCGACAGTGCCATGAAAGATGATCGCTTTTATGCCAATCATGGAGCCACCATCAGTGATTTGTCCAAGCACCTGTCTATTGTCGAGCATCGCCTGCGCCCAATGATCAACCGAGAAATGGGTTTTCGTAACTTCAATCAGTTTCTGAACGCCTACCGAATTGACGAAGCCTCAAACCGACTTATTACTGAGTCTAAACTGCCCATAATCACAATCGCTCTCGACGTGGGATTCAAATCTCTGTCTTCATTTAACAAGGCTTTTAAAGATAAACACCATCAAACACCGACGGAATTTCGGTTAAATGCGAAAATTGACTGACGGATTCATCCAATTTCAGACGTATTCATAAATACGATACACATTTTTCCGATTTCGTCAGACAAACGCCCTCGTTCTGCCTGTAATGGCCTTCCACTCATTAACGGAAGACTGATCATGAACTTAACCATAAGGCACACACGAAAACACCTTCGCAGCTCAACCCTAAAAGATGCTGTGTTCGCAGGGCTAATGCTTTTGGCACTAATTTCCGTTAATCGGCTACACGCCGACGAAAACGTGACAGCTTATTGGGTCGTGCCAGGAAAGGACGCAGTTGTATTGATTACGCCTGAAGGAGAGTCCATTTCCCTGCAAATTGTCCGCACACTGGATCCCGCTTTACTCGATATTAACAACCCTGATAAAACACTGCGATCGCAACCTTTGTCGAACAAAATTCTCGGAGAAGGATTTACCCGCAATGGCGACAAATGGGTTGATGGGAAAATCTACGATCCGTCCTCCGGTAAAAGTTACCACGCCACTATTCAAAGCCGGGACCAACACCATTTAACCGTTCGCGGCTATATCGCAGTACCCGCATTAGGCCAGAGCCAAACGTGGACCCGCCTGGATCTATTCAGGGAAAAAATGTTGGATTTGATTTCAAAACCGAAGGACTTTTCATTGGCGGCGGAACACAAATAATGATTACTTCACGACGTTACGACCTTGACTGGCTAAGAGTTATTGCCTTTCTTATCTTAATCTACTTTCACAGCGCAATTATTTTTGTTCCGGGTGGCCTACCTGTCATTCAAAACGCAGACGTATCCACTGGCTTGGAAGTCTTTGTCGATATTTCTTCCCAGTTTCGACTGGCTTTATTATTCTTTATCTCAGGTGTTGGCGTCTCCTTTGCTCGAAAAAGAAGAACAATCCGACAATTTGTTGCTGAACGCAGCAAGCGCTTAATAATCCCTTTTGCTATAGGACTATTTATCATTGTTCCTCCCATGGTCTATACAGAAAAGCTGTTTCTAGGCGAGTTCACTGGCAGTTTTTTCAACTTCTACCCGCAATTTTTCACCGATGGCGTCTATCCTGTCGGCAATCTTAGCTGGCACCATTTCTGGTTTATCGCCTATTTGTTTATCTATTCATTAATGGGCATATTGGTATTCTCCTGGATGGAAAACAAGGGTAAGAAAAAGGTCGAAACCATACTGCGACGTTTGTCGGGGTACCGTATCTACGGATTTGTCGCAATTTTGTTAGTGACAGAGATTCCATTGCGGGCAATTTTTCCCGGCTTTCGTGATCTCATTCATGACTGGGCTAGTTTTAGCCACTGGTTTCTATTGTTTATTGCCGGATATGTCGTCGCAAACAACGAATCCATACTCGATAATACAACGCGGTTACGGTTTCTTTCACTCTTTGGTGCGGTATTAAGTATCACCTTGTGTTATCTGTTATTCGGACAAATGAGCCTTAAGGTTGACCTCAACGATCCACTGCTCATCCCAAAGTATCTGGTTTATTGCGTTATTCGCATGACGATGGTGTGGTGTTGCATTTTAACTTGCCTGGGATTTGCCAGCCGGTATTTACGATTTAGTAACCCGGCGTTAGCCTTTCTCAATGAAGCCGTTTATCCCCTGTTTATTCTGCACCTCACTATAATCACCTTTATCGGCTATTGGGTGGTCGATCAACCGTGGAGCTTGTCGGTCAAGTACCTGGTACTAACGACTGGAACGATTGTTACAACGCTGTTGATTTATCAATGGTTCATTCGGCCCTACAATGGAATGCGGTTGTTATTTGGTGTGAAGCCTAAACCGGTAAAAGATACGGGCTATGTAGATCAACTCGTTAATGATCCAGTTAGATAAGAGTAAAATGAAATGGCGCGGTTTAATATTAAAAACCGTGCCATCAAATACCGCACAAAAAGGCTGTACCTCTGAAGTCGCTAATCGCTTTTGATTAAATGACCAAACCATTTGTTGCTGTCATTCCCGCATACAATTCTTTGAATCCCTCTTGGTCGCCATCACTTCCTTCAACTTCGCCGATTTTGGTCGTGCACCTTTCGCCCTCTGAACGGGGCTTCGTCCCCTTCATCATAACAAGACCCGGGAATCGCTAACTCGAATAGCGGGGCCCAACAACCCTGCGATTCCAACATAAACTTTAATTTCATTAACTCGGATCTCCGAAACGATCGCGCTGTGCACCGCCCGTACTCAGTGGTGGGTAATGTTGTTTGGATGGGACGGCCACAGTATCTCCTTTAATCACAGTACCTCCCATAACCATAATACCTCACTCAATCCTCGCTGCGCTAAACGCCACAACAGAACAGCCAGCCGACCCTAACTAATACCAGTCCATATCGAAAGGTACAGTTTTAAAGGCCCCAGTGTCCAGCAGACTCTTGTAGGTTTTGGTTGAACTTCAACACCTACCACGGTATAAACTAAAATGACCCGACTAAAGGTTAAAAATACTATGAAGAAAGCTGTTCTCACTGTTAGCTGTGTGATGTTGATTGCAGGCGCCGGATATTTATTCAAAACACCCTTGTGGGACGGCGCTCGGCACATGATAACTCAAGATATGTTTGTAGGTTCTGACACCGACCCGTTCGATCCCGGATTGGAAATAGGCCAAACCTTCCCCGCAATCAAAACCCTTTATCGCGGAAAACCACGTGTCGATATCGGTGATTTTATCGGTGATAAGGGATTGGTGTTTATCGCCAACCGTTCAGCCAATTGGTGACCCTATTGCATGGCGCAATTCGTGCAATTGCAAAAAACATTAGAAGCATTCCGTACGGAGGGAATTGAAGTGGTTGCGCTTACCTACGATTCGCCTCAGCAGCAGCAAGCTTTCGTTGAAAAAAACCAAATTGACTACCCATTTCTTTCCGATGTTGAGGCTTACTCCGTTAATGCGTTAGGGATATTAAATCAACAATATCAGCCCGGCGATAAAAATTACGGTATACCATACCCGGGCATTTTTATATTGAATCCGAAACTCGAAATAGTGGGTAAAATTTTTGTCGATGGCTATAAGACAAGAGTTAGTGCCGATGCGGTACTTGCGTATGCTCTGGAAAGTCTCAACGAAAGATGATGTTTAATAGCTACTACAATGTGACTCCAACTTCATCAACTGAGTGTCTCAAACAGCTGCGAAGACGAGGAATAGGTTAGCGCACATTTACCACAGTAAGCTATAGTTGAAACTCATCAGATGTAATTTGACGGAACAATTTCACCTATGTATTTTTTGTTACTGATTTCTCTTTTGATAACTTCTCTCAATGAGGCTAATGCGGAACAATCGCAGGATTGGGTATACGTGGTATCGGACGGCGACAGCCTGTGGAACATCAGTCGAAAATATCTAACTGACGTTAAATATTACGATTCTTTGCAGCGTATCAATCAAATCAAACATCCTAAAAAGATGCGTCCCGGGACTCTCGCGCAAAAAGTTCCTTGGGGTTCGCACGTACCTCATAGCAGTAGAGGTTAGGTCTCGCAAAGCCTTGAATAGAGACCCGTAAGACAGTTAGACAGAGCACCTAGCTATCGGAAAGCTCGCGCTTTATCTCATCCTTATTGACCTGGTTCTTATCACTTTGCACTAACGGTAAAGACCGCTTATAGACGACCCTACTGGGAATCATATAGGACGCCAAATGCTTCTTTAGTTCAAAGATAATCTCTTTCTCTGATATTTCGTTAGGGGCTGAATAGACCAAAACTATTTCTTCCTCGATGAGTTCGTTGTCAACAGAAACAACCGCACACTGTCGAATTTGAGGAATATTTTTAACAACAACAGATTCGATCTCGAAAGGAGAGACTCTAAAGCCCCTGGTTTTTATCATGTCATCTTTTCTAGACACGAAATAGAAATACCCTTCTTCATCTTTATAAACATAGTCACCTGTGGCAACAACAAGCTCATCAGTCAACTGGCCTTCGAGACTGACGACCTCTTTTAGGATCTGCACCGATTTAAACCGCTGTGAGTTTTCCTCTGGCGCATTCCAGAAACCCTTATAAATATAACCGCCACGATGGATCAATTCACCTACTTCACGAACAGCACACTCCCTCCCCTGTTCGTCAATAACGTAAAGCTCGACATCTGGAATCGCTTTACCGATCGAATCCGGTCTGATGTTTACTTGAGACGGATCCAGATAGGTTGAACGGAATGCCTCAGTAAGTCCGTGCATGGAATAGAAATCGGCTTGTTCAAAGACCTTTTTGCAATCATTAATCATCTTGGTGGTGACTTTACCTCCCGATGAGGTAATTGTTTTGACGCTTGAGAAAAGCTCTGCGCTTGGCACCCTGTGCATATCGTCATCAAACATCTGCGAAATATTAACGGGCATTAGTGGCAAGACGGTCACTTGATCATTAATAATATGATTGAAAAAATCTTCCGGCAATATAAATCGATGCAATGCTAATGTTGCCTTTTGGAATAGCGTACAAAACACCTGATTGAGGCCGTAGTCCAGGTTAAAAATCAACAAGCCAGAAATAACATCGTCTTCGGTCAACGCCAAATATTGAGAGACAACACGCGCTGAGTCGATGAGATTTCGATGTGAAATCACAATACCTTTAGGTGTGCCAGACAGGCCAAATGAATAGGTGATGACGGCGTTATCGTGCCCGTTAACATCGCATACATAAGGATTATTGTAATACTTATAGATCTCTTCAAACGAAGCTATTTCTTTGCTGGCCGTCTCATATGAAATAATATGTCCATCAAAATGAATTTCTTCAATGTTTTCAAGCTTTAGTTTGTCGGTAATAATACACTTAATATCACAGTCGTTAATGATGTACTCTACCTGTTCTGGCTTTAACAACTTTGTTAATGGTACCAAAACATAGTCGGTAGACAAAATGGCGAGCACGGCGACCACTTGCTCGATTCCTTTATTCGAATAGATACCAATGCGAGAGTTTTTTGGCAAGCCCAGCTCTGTCAAATAGAAAGCTACCTGGTTTGTTTTTTCAAACAACTCTCCGTAGGTACAGCTTTCATCTTTAAATACCAGAGCCGTTTTTTCGCTGTGGGTCTGAACCGCTTCTTCGATGAGTGCTCTTATACAATTTATTGACATAATTCTTTTTCCCTCGCACCAAGCGTCCAGATATCATAGTTAGTATCTAAAATTGTTGTCGGGTTATGTTCGGAACTTAGTATTTTTTTATAGAAAAATGAAACTATATCTTCAATTTCTTCGACTGTTAAAACTTTGGTAATGCCACCTGTGAAAACGATGGAGTTAATAACAAGTAGCTTAAGATTGACATAGGACTTTTGATGGTGAGACATCTTACACAGCACAAGAAAGATAGCCAACTGCATGAGTATTTTTGTCGCTTTCTCTCCTTGTTCCACAAAAATATTTTCCGTCACTTTCAAATGCATTAAAAGCTCATAAACAAACTCGTTGTTTTTCGCTGAAAAAATCAACGATTGCTTCGACTTATAAACACCCAATTTTTTGAACACTAAGCGATCATATTCATTCTTTGTAACTATATTGTCGTCAACTAAATCTTTTGAGTAGTGGATGTCAGTTGTCGCACCACCAATATCGAGCAAAATAAATGGATTGGCGACGACAAATTTCGCGTCGATAAACGGCAACGCCTTGTTGACCACGTAGGGGGTGGAAAATATTTGATTATCAGTAATATCATACAGATGCTTAATATCTTCCTTACCTTCAATATCCTGCTGATAAAGGTTAGTTAAATACTCCCGCAGATTGTCTTCCACGATATGCAGTCTGTTATCAATAATATTGGGCAATACAACGAGGTTCTCTATTTTTTCTTGCAGTGAGGAAGCTTCCTGCTCACTACCAACAAAAACAACATTGGAATAATTTAGTTGATCCAGGTAATTAAACAGGCTGGCTCCAAAAATATCACCGTGCGAATCTATTCCTCCTACAATAATTACAACATCTACCAGGTCGCTAGGTACCGAATAGTCTTCAATATTTTGATAGAGAATGGTATCAATGATATTAATGCCGGAGTTAAATGCGATATTGGTTGCGTACTTCAAAGAAAACGATTTGGTCGTACCAATAATCAAAGTACTTAGCCCACCATTGGCAGACGAACAGATATGTACATCACTTTTTCCAAAACGATTTATCGTATCGCCGCACTTATGCACCAAGTCATCCAAAATATCCTTATTAAAGTCTCTAAAATGCTGTTCAATATGTTCCGACGTGCTGACCTTAAAATAAGTACTCCCCACATCGATAAATAGTTTTTCGACATTCCCGCTCATTGCATAATTCCTATATCGTGAATAATATCATTAACGATACTCGTCGTATCTTTGCTCAAATCACATTGCGACCTTTCATACCTAAAACAACGCTCTGGAATGGGAACATTTCCTTTTTCAATAATTCGAATATTTTTGCGGGCATCTCGGACTGTGATCATTTCATTATGGTTGATAATATGTGGCGAAAAGGGCACGTCGATAACACCGTTTTTAATCGAGTTAAAAACCTTGCGCCACAAAGTATCGGCCGAATCGTTAAACACGGCTTCCATTATTGCATGGACCTCTAGCGTTAGAATTTCTTCTTCTTCCTCGTCGACTACATTCGGCAATCCGTGCAAAATTCTTAAAGTATATTGAGTATCCGCAACTGTTTTTGCATTGGCTTCTTTCGTAGGAATGCCCGTAGCCTCTTCACGGGTCTTGGTAATTATTTTGTCAGCCCCAACCATCGATGCGATCACCGTGGACAAATTGATGAGTTGCTCGGCAAAATCTTTATTCGTTGGAAACGCTCCCATCCATTGGTGATAGACCAGATTGATAGTCGCATCACCACAGTCAATTTTCTCTGCGTAGTATTTCGCTAACTTTTTAATGACGGTGCCGGTAACAATATCCTGCATCATCGAGCCCTGCTGGGAAAATGACACTGAAAAAGACGTGACACCCTCCTCTAAAGAAAGCAGCATCTCCAACAATTGAATGACAATAGTAATGGACGGTGGCACTAGTGTGGCCGTCAGCGGACCGAAAGATTCCCTATTAATCGGTTCGTTAAGCTTAGAATAGTTGGCGCATACACGCTCTACATATTTCCAGTATAAAAAAGCTTTGTCCAACGGAAAGTTTTTTGAATAGGGCAGCAGGTAAGTAATGGGACCACCTTCTATTTCGAAAATACCCGATGCAATGGCTGTTTCGATAAGCAATCGAGCATCGGGTGTTCCGTGTCGTAAACTCACCGGTTTATTAAAATGGGTAATCATCTTACGCGTTGTTCTATAGCCGTGAGTCACCAGTGGGTAACCATTGAGCATATCCATGTCATTTTCTTCGCTAAGGCGTAACATTTTCTTAGCGGTGCCGTAGTCATTTAGCCGAGTATTGGAATCGATGGTCAGTGGCAACACATCAACATTTGCATCAACGAAAAACTCATAAAGTGCAAATTGTTGTTTATAGGTAGGAAAGCCACCTCGAGGCTGAACCAGCATTTTATTTTTCTTACGAAAATGATGCGATATAAATAGATCTTTACTGGCATTTTTCACAAACTCTGCGACTTCGGCAAAATCGAAGGCATCAACATGCTCATTGCTGAGAATTATTTCTCTTTCTTCCTGGAGCAAACTCATTATTTATTTCTCTCTTTGATAAATGCTTCTAGGGAGTTAAGTCCGGTATTTAAATCGACCTGATGACAAACCAAGTCGAAACCATAATTCTTGTACCTCGGGACAATGTCTTTCGCATTTCCGCTGCCGACGACTAAATTACCACCAATCATCATGACGAGATCGTCCAAATTCTTGTATTTTGCTTTCAACGGTTTAATTTCTCGACTCCAACCTTCAGCTTCTCCGTTGAGAGACGATATCAGAAGAATATCGGCACCTGTTTCCACGACCGCATCAAAGAATTCTTCAAGATAGGTATTCACGCCCAGATTAAACACCTCATACCCTCTGGCATGCAGAGAAAGCTCCATTAATCGATTAGCGACCACGTGGATATCGTTGCCAACCACACCTGTTACTACTTTCATATTATTCAACGCCTAAATATTTATAGATGCAATGATACCAAATGTTTCTCCATAATTGGCACTGGGGTGTTAGAATGCGCAATTATTTAGACGATTTGGAAGCACTTATGGCATTTTTTACAGCAGATATCTGCGATGAACATAGCGACGAGGTTGCTGTACTGGATTCGGAGTACAAAAATTACGGTGGTTCAGACAAATGTGAAGGCCAGATCGTGACATTGAAATTGGATCGAAACAATTCTGATCTAATCGAATTACTCAGAGACGAAGACGGTAGCGGGAAAATTGCGGTGGTCGACGTCGATCGTGCTTATTTTGCTGTGGTCGGTGAAAACTTAATGAAATTTGCCTACCAAAGCAACTATGCGGGGATCATTGTCAACGGTTACATTAGAGATACTTTTCAAATCAAAGATATTCCGGTTGCTTTATATGCGCTTGGCACTTGCCCACGAAAATATATACCAGTCACGTCAGGTGAAAAAAATACCCCTTTGTTTTTTGGCGGTATTGAGTTTAAAAGCGGCGACTACCTTTACGCCGACACCGACGGAGTCATCGTAAGCAAAGAGAAAATCGCGTAAGGAGTGTCGCTCTTTTGTACGCTTTTCACAAAGGTAACAAACCCTCGATAAATACCCGCTAATTAATAACGTGAACTGTCAGTTAGTAATCAGCGGGCACTGGAACGCAATCAAGCCTTCGATTTACAACACTTTCGCAATAGACTGTGCCAGGTAATCAACATTACCTGGTGAAATAGCTGCAACACTTATGCGACTGGACCCGACAATATAAATAGCAAACTCATCCTGTAAGCGTTGCACTTGATCTTTGTCTATACCCAAAAATGAAAACATACCATTTTGCTCAGTGATAAATTTGAAGTTCTGCGTCACGCCATTTTCTACGAGTTTATCAACCAACAAATGACGCATACCGCTGATACGGTCACGCATTTCCTTAAGCTCTACATGCCATTGAGCCGTAAGTTCTTCTGAACTCAAAATGGTTTCTACAATCGCGGCACCGTGCGCTGGTGGCATCGAGAAATTAACCCGTACGACCGGAAGCAGTACAGAGCTGATAATATCGGCTGAACTCGAGTCTTTGCCTATGATTGAGCAAGCGCCAATTCGCTCTCGATAGAGGCCAAAATTCTTCGAACATGAACTACAAATGATCATTTCGTCGACGGTATCAGCCATCAGCCTAAGACCATAGGCATCGGCGTCTAGACCTTGTCCAAATCCTTGATAGGCCATATCAATGACCGGCAAAAAACCAACATCCCGGGCGATCTCGGCCACTTCTCGCCACTGCTCTTGATTTAGGTCCATACCACTCGGGTTATGACAACAGGCATGTAACAACACCGCATCGCCTTTAGGTATTTGCTTTAGAGCTTCAACCATCGCTGGGAAATCTAAACACTTATTTTCGTAATCATAGTAGGGATAGGTTTTTACCGTCAAACCCGCGGCGGTAAATACCCCTTGATGATTTGCCCAAGTCGGGTTACTCACCCAAATAGTCCCACCTGGTGTACAGGTATTAATAAATTCCCCCGCCACACGCAAAGCACCTGTACCACCGGGAGTCGATATTGTACGAATACGATTTTGGCTAATGACGCTATGATCGCCCAAATTTAATGCAGTGATTTTCTCATTAAATAGCGCCGAACCGGCGGAACCAATATAAGCTTTGCTCGTTTCATTTTCGATACGAAATTTCTCAGCTGCTTTCACACAGGCCAAAACCGGTGTAATACCATTTTCGTCTTTGTAAATTCCAGCGCCAAGATCAATTTTATTGGGATTACTATCGGCTTTGAATTTTACTGACAAACCTAAAATCGGATCTGCGGGACGTTGCTTGAGTTGTGAAAACATGAGACTTGGTACCTTTTTGGTTGCTGTATTTAATGTGCACGAGACGCAGGGAAAACCCTATTAACTTTTTGGGTATGATTACTTGATACACAATTGGGAAGTCTACCCTAATTCGATAGCGGTAAAGAAACTTTTATAATAATTCTATGACAATTTGAACAAATACTTTCAGCCATCAAGGCGGGTTTAGCAGCGGTGACACTCACTGCAGACTCAAGAAAAGCACGCCTTAGACAATGAATCGGCTCCTAATGGATTCAGGAAATATGTCCGGGGCCACCTTTATCTTACATCCGCTCAGCACCATCTAACTCCGCCTGGATGTAACGATGTGTTACTCCACCGAAAACCAGGGTGAAAAAATGACACAAACTGAGTACGGCTTCACCTTTAACCTTTCCCTTTAACCAATCGTGAAACGATCCAACAGACAACAAAAAGACTATTCAGCAGAGCATTTGAACCCGGCCCGTACAAACAGCGGACTCTTGACTCTTATTATATAAAGCATAGAATAATGAAAATCGTATTTCACTCAACGGCGAAACCGCCTGAATACTTCTTAAAGGGATAGTTATGGATCTGCAACTGAAAGACAAACGAATCATTGTTACTGGCGCCAGCAAAGGAATCGGTCGCGCCATCGCCACCGCTCTGCTAAATGAGGGCGCAAGACTCGCTATATGCGCTCGAGATGAGGACGGCCTGAAAAATGCCCAACTCCAACTATCCGACCTAGGAGAAGTGCATGCCAGCACATGCGATCTAAGCAACGAGGAACAAACGGGAAAATTTGTCGACTGGGCAAGTACGCAGCTGGGAGGTGTAGACATTTTGGTTTCAAATGTCAGCGCTGGCGGTAATGACTTTCGGGCTAGTGTTGAAACTGACATAATGGGTGCCCAAACGCTAATGCGGAGTGCACTCGAGAAGATGCCAAACCATTCCGGCGCGAATATTATTTGTATTTCCTCGCGCGCTGCGTCCATGGGTATACCGTTTTTGCAATCATATGCTGCGGTCAAAGCTGCCACTATCAGTATGGTAAAATCAATGGCTATGGAGGTTGCAAGTCGCGGTATTAGAGTTAACGCCGTATCCCCCGGCGACATCGAGTTTGCAGGAGGCGCCTGGGATAATGTCAAGAAAAACAACCCGAAGTTCTACGAGAGTATTCTTCAAGACAACCCTCTGCAACGATTGGGTACGCTAGAGGAAGTCGCTGACGTAGTTGCCTTTATTGCGAGCGAAAGGGCGAGTTTCGTCTCGGGCGCAAATATTCTAGTGGACGGCGCTGCTACTAAAGGCCTCCAAATTTAATTTCATTACACATTTGTGGATAGTATTCAGGATAAACTTATGGACCTCGACCCCGACAACCCGAAGCACATCACAACTGAGGTCGTTGGTCCACTTACTGATACCTTGCAGCTGGCCGATACCATTACGTGGAACACGCTGGCAAACAACATTCCAAAAGACCTGCATTGGCAGACTATTCTACTCACATTGACTATCGCCACGGGAATCTGGCTCGTTCGCAAAGGACACGGATCGAAAGGCGTGGATGGGCGAGAACGTCGCGCATCCTTGCTGCAATTTCTTCTGCCCCGTGATATTTATACTCACGAATCGGCACGCGTAGATGTTTGGCTCTGGATATTCGAACGTCTTTTGCATCCTTTTTGGGCAGTAGCACTACTAGCAACCGTTGGCCCCGCTACCGAGCAATCAGTTATATCAGCATTACAATGGGCATTCGGAGATACACCGGCACTACAGGTAAACTATGGCTGGATGTTACTTTACTCGCTGGTAATGTTATTGTGCTATGACTTTGTTTTTTACGTAACGCATTACACAATGCACCGGGTACCCGCTCTGTGGGCACTCCATAAAATCCATCATTCTGCGGAAGTCTTGACCCCAATGACCCGGTCGCGCGAACATTTTGTTGTCGGTCCTATCTGGGCTACCGGTGGCGCCATCAGCTATGGTTTGGTCGGCGGTGTATTTGCTTATCTGTTCGAGGGTAACATCACTGCGGCAACGCTACTGAATATCGGTTTCTTCTCACTGTTGTTTGGCTTCAACGGCTCTTTCCGCCACTACCATGTCCAATTCCATTACCCTGCATGGTTGTCAAAATGGTTACACAGCCCAGTGATGCACCATATTCACCACAGCTACCTGGAAAAACACTGGGATACCAATTTTGCCGCGGTTACCAGTATTTGGGATCGAATGTTCAACACACTCTATATACCGGAAAAAGATGAGTATACGCCCTGGGGAATTGGTCCCGAGACACAGGGCGAATATCGTTCCTTCTGGCAAAATACCGCGGGACCGTTTCGCGACTGGTATAACATGATTAACAGTAAGAGCTCACCCCAAGCCGGCGCTGTGAGCTCACAACCTGAACAAGAGAAATAAACAACGTTCCTTTAAAGCTTAGCGCATAATGTCAACGGAACTGCCGACACATGACTGGACAGTTTGAACGAGTTAAATGACTAGAAATGACCGATTAAATTACTGAGTCACCTTTCTTCCTCAATGCGCTTAATCATAAGTGTCTGTGATGGGAGAAGTATAATTTAAGGAGAACGCGGTGCGTTTTGAGTCCAGGCTACCTGTCAACCTATCAAAAATACAAAGGCGGTTAGCGGTTCAAAAACGGAATTTAATAACGGGTTAGTGTAATCAGCTGTCGGTCGTAAAAGTGTCGACAATCGCCAAACTAAAACTTCATTTGAGCCTGACCCATTTGGTTTTCATAAAATCCATACGGTAGGCGACGAGAGCATCTGGAGGTTTTTAGTGATGCAACGGCAGCGCGGGAACAAAATGATCATCTAACGCTATCAAGATCTGTTGGTAATTGGGCGTACGCCTTGAAATAAGAAAATACACGGGGATTTTTCTTATCGTTTTGTAATGGACGTTAGGTATATGCAATGTTTCAATCAACGCAGTTACAGGATCCTTATAATCCAGAACGAAATCGACACGCCCACTTTGTAACATCGCCAGTGCGTGTTCAGGGGAATTAACTGGGGCCACAAAGGGGAGATTACCGGGAGCGGTCAGTTTGACGTAATCACCGCCATAACCATAGTCTCGCTTTAATGCGATTTTCTTACCTAATAAACCATCGACCGTAACGGGTATCGGTCGATCACCCATTGCGTATATTCTCTGCTCAAGATACATCAGGACTTTTTTACCGAACATAACATTATTATCGTATAGCGCCTGCCCTTTAATCGCGGTCGACAAATCTGTGGCTCCACTCGCCATATTCTTGTACAAACGCGTCGGCGGGAAAACTTGGTAAGAATAGCTGAAACCAGCTTTATCGAGTGTTCCAAAAAGAATATCCGCAAGTTCGCCAGTCGGTCTCGCTCCTGTTTGTGTCGTGTAAAGCGGCGGAATTTCAAGATACCCAACTTTGAGTTCTATCAGTTTGTCATCCGCCATGGTTAATGACGAAATGCCAGAGAGAAAGCTGACTAAAACAAGCGTAACAATGAAAAAGCGATTGGTCGGCGCTGCTATCTTGATCTGCATATACGTTGTTCTCAATATATGTTTACAGTCGTCCTGCCTGTTGACTTACTAGTATCATCAACTATCAGTATAGGAGAAAAAAGCGTTTTGCGGGTGCATGCTGCTGATCGAATTGCCGCCTTTGCCACGGTTGTCTAGGTTGCGGGAGCCTGTTTGCGATGCCGGCACAGTGTACGCGCTTATGAGTGAGTTTAACGATAACACTTCGAACGGCGCATTACGCCCGATCGCGATTTAGGCCGCCGCAGGTAAGATAATAGTGCTAATTGTCCGCAGCGGTGAAAGCCAGGGTTTTAACGCGCATTTCCTCGGGTATGGTAATCGCCTTTCTGGCTTCTAAGTCAAATAGAACGGAGGTGCTTTCCAGGGTAGAGGCAACTTCGCTCTTGGACAAATTGTGCATCGTATACAGTATCGTTGTCGATTTCGTTCCCAGTTTCTTAAATTCTGCGACAACTTCCAAAATATCTCCCTCCGCAACTTCTGCTTGATATTCGATAACATGTTTGACGTCAGCCCAGCCGACACGATCTTTTTTAGCTTGCTCGCCACTCCAACCAAAAACTTCGAATAGAAAATGGTAGCTCGCGTCATCAAACATAGCGACATAGTGGCGAGTCGTCATATGGCCCATAACATCACACAGCCAGGGGTGAGCAACACCTTTGTAAACAGAAGTCATGGAGATTCCTTTTTAAGTCAGTTCTTCACTAAAGATATAAATAAACTAGGTAACAACTCTAATCTGCCCAACGGTCAATAGAAGTTCTCGCTGGTGCAGGAATTGTTGAGACAGGTCCATTATCAACGCAGGGATAACCTTTGGATATGGTAACCACAATACCAAAATTACCCGATAGTTTAAAATACAATTTTAGCGGCGTTGGCCCGCGACGTTTCGGTTGCTTGGCAAAGTTCTGAATGTTTTTTTAGATCATTGACCCAAACCAATCTGTCGGTTCCAGCTGCGCTATTCCGAAACAGATATTCCTCAGCGATACGATCATTTGCCCACCGAGCGATCGTTGCAATTTTGAAGCGTAAATTTCTACGGGTAAGTTGCCGCACTTTGCCGTCGGGGAGCATGGTGGGTTGTACCGATTTCTCTTACGAGATACTGATAGCACAGTCCACTCACCGTTGAACAGTTGCCAAAACCAAAACCAAAACCAAAACCAAACATAAAATGAGTCACGACAAATTCAAAGGGTTCAACCAGACATTGAAACTCACCCGGATGTTATGGGACCGGGGCTTCGCAGCGAAAAAATCCGCGGCAGAAGCCGCTGCCCTATTGCATATCGAGTTTTCGCACAGAAAGCCGAGACTCGCTGTTAACGGCTTGGCGCAGAGAAAAAGCATTGCCATCGATGTCGTGTGTGTAGACGATCCAAAATTCGCCGAGTTTAATCGGCTCGCTAACAAACTTCAGGCCCAGCTCGCTCAGACGACGGTACTCTTCTTGTATGTCCCCCACCTCCAGTGAAAAGGAATAACCCATTGCAGTAACATCCCGTTGACCGGTAAATTTTGGCGTAATGGGGTTAACGTACTGCCAAAACTCCAAGGTCTTTGAGGTCTCATTCATTTTGAACCAACCTCCGTCCATATGCACATTATCGATATCGACAATTTCATCGGCTCTGATTTTGTCTTTTAGCGGAGCAGCGCGGTAGGGCAAAAAGCCCAGTACCTGCTGATAAAACCCCATCAGCCTTTCAATATCGTGGGTCGCCATGGCCACCTGTGTCATCCACATTTTTTCTTTATGGGCCCAAACGGCGCGACCAGAATTGGCCAGTACTTTGTCGTCCAATTGCTCAAGCTCTATCATATTGCCTTCGGGGTCGTAGGCGTAACCGTAGGTTACCCCGTAGCCGCCGAGATCAATAGCTTGACCGCCTCTGGACAGCGGCGTAGCACCTGCCTCGGCAAACTTATCCCAACCGGACTCGCTAGCGGGAGACTGAAAGCAGGTGTGGGTCATGCCGGGTCCTTCTGGTGGCATAGTCTGTGGGGTTACGTGTTGATTGTGTTTGAATTCGGTGAGTTCAAACAACATATTGGGCGCCTTTAGCACAGCAACTTCGTAGGAAATATCCGCTCTGCCGAATAATTCATCCGCTTGTTTATTACCGCTAATCTTTTCCCTGCTTACGAGCTCAAAGCCGGTTGCTTGCAAGTAAAACGCCAGGGTTTTATCGAGGTTTTTCACCGACAAGCCAATATGGTTAACCCCCATAAGAGTGGTGGTAGTGTCTTTTATTGTGGCATTTTTGTCTACGTCGATGGCGCTAACCTCCCAGGAAATACATGATATCAGCAGTGCTGACAAAACCCATTGTGTCTTCATTTTTAGTTCCAGTTTGTTGGTAAATCAGAATTCAATACTAATTACTTGCCGTCGATAGAAAATACCAGCATTCCATTACCCGACACCGTTTGCAACACAGCGCTTCACCTACCACGTTGCCCGCAACAAGAAAGCCAAGAGAGGCAGTAATAATTTATGTTCATTCTATTTTTCCTTTGAGACTGGCACTGCAGTAGATTTCAGTTTGAATGACAAAAGCACGTTACCCGGGGCCAGCCCCCATTTATCGTATCCCGGTGTCACCAGGAGGCGATCCCCCACAATAACCGGACCGTCGGAATCAAAAGATCCGCCAAACGCTTCGATACCATTCACCGTGCCAAAATCTTGTCTGGCATTAAATTCCCACAGCACCGCGCCGGTGTCAGCTGAAAAAGCTCTCAGCATGCCGTCGAGGCCGCCTGCGAAAACGACACCCGGCACAACTGTTGCTGCCGCGGACAGGGCAGGCGAACAATTCCACTTCTCGTCGCTGCAGTTATCGTCAGTCAGCGTGCTCCAAAGCGGGTCACCAGTGATGATATCAACCGCATGCAAACCAGATTTAGCAGGTTTGTGGGCATCGCGTTTATAAGCAGACACATCGGAGATCGGCACATAAAGTCGCTCGCGATCGGTTGCCATGCCCCAGTGCACGCCACCCATTATTCCGCCACGACCGACTTGCTTTTGCCACAACATTTTGCCGCCGTTTTCTGGGTCAAATGCGTAGACCCGGCCGGATTTTTGTCCGGCTAAAATAATATCTTTGCCGTCTTTGCCTACCGTCAAGATCGGCGGTGCACCAAAATCAAAATCTGGCCCTGGGTTTTCAGGACAATTCGCGCCCTTTTTTCGACCGCAGGAGCCGTTCCAGGCGTCGTCGAGGGTGACTTGGTTAATCCACTGGATTTCACCAGTTTCAAGTGACATCGCCATGATCGCATCGCTAGTATCGGATGTTGGGCGGCTATAATTTTCACCGGTTCCTACATAAAGAAAACCACGTTTTGTATCGATCGTGGGACTCGACCAAATTGGCGCACCGGACGGCCCATATCTTTTAGCACCGACAGTGTTTAGACCTTGAAGTTCGGGTTTTTCCGTTGTGAAAGTCTGCCAGATTGTCTTCCCGGTATTTTTATCCACGGCAATAATTGAACCCCGAAAAACACAACACTCATATTTCGGATTAGCAGCCAGAACAATTTCAAGTGACGAAACAGGCACAAAAACCTTGTCGCCGTGCAACACCATAGAACCGGTCATCGTTGCGGCAGGATGAGGGTCTGCCTCGCGCTTCCAAAGCAGCTGCTGTGACGCAATATCAAAGCCATAAATATTTCCGTCAATATCACCAAAGTATAGATGTGCGGCATTGCCCGCATCATCTAGATCAGCCGAAATGGCACTCCTGACTTCAGCTGCAACCGAAAATTCCCACTCGACGCACCCTCGCTCAAGATCAATCGCCTTTATGGAAGCATCAGCGGAACCGATATAGATCGTGCTCCCAACAACGGTGGGCTGTGAGCGAACACGAGTGGCATTGGGAAAGGCAAATATCCAATCGAGCGTCAAAGTCCCAACATTCTCTTCACCGATATTCGTGTCCCTGAGCATCCGCTCATTAGACAGGCCAAAGCCCCAGCTTTTCGTGTTTGCGGAGATCATTTTCCGGCTCGCATCACGAACATCTCCACAATAATAGGAGTCTGCTTTAGCGACTGTTGGCTTCACCCCAAGAAATGATGCGATCAATGCACGCTCATCTTTTGTCAGGTGCCCGGCTTGTCCGGCCATAATACCTTTATCAAGAGCGCTGAAAATATGATTTACCGTCAGCCGTTTTAATGCAGATTTTAACGGTGCCTCACTAACGCCACCACTATGGCAACCAGCGCAATTTTGTTGATACAGCTTATAGCCTTTTGACAATATATCCTCGGCATATACGGCTTCGTTAGGAAGAGAGAACGCCCCCAAGATCAGAGCAGCACTCATTCCTAGCAGACGTGTTCTGAACCAACAAACACTACTTCTGGATCGCATATATGCAAATTCCTCTAAGATACCTGTCATAAAAGTAAAGCCATACTGAGCTAAACAGTCACCTACTCTCTGCTAGAAATGTACGTGACCGGTACTGCCGCCATCTACAACTAGGTGTGCACCATTGACTAAGCTCGCCATCGGGCTGGAGAGAAAGGTGACAACTTTAGCGATTTCGTCAGGCGTACCCAGGCTGCCTCTTGGATTTCTTTTCAGCACATGCTTGAACGCATCGGGATTGTTAATACGTAAATTATCCCAGTTACCACCCTCGAAGATTATGTCGCCGGGTGATACCGCGTTTACCCTCACTCCTTCCTTGAACAAGCTCATAGAGAGTGTTTTCATGTAATGAGTCATGGCCGCTTTAGCAGCACCATAGGAGGGCAACTGAGGCGTACCGATAACGCCTGCCATCGAACTGATATATATAATCGATCCCGCGCTTGATTGTTTTAGCCAGGGAAGCGCCGCATCAATACTCGACACAGTGGACAAGATATCCGTATTGACAGTCTTTTCCCATTTACGGGACATGGGACTCACATTAGCGACAAAAATATCAATTCCGCCCAGTTCACCGGCGACCCCGTTGAGCCACTCCTGAAAGCCGGACTGATCCGTTATATCCACCGCGCCACCGATAATTTTTCCTGGGTACTGCGCTAACTCAGCAAGAGTTTCATTAACTTTTTCCTGGCGGCGGGAGCAAACAGCAACATCCGCCCCCTCTCTGGCCATTGACGTAGCGATGGCTTTACCAATACCTGCTGTACTGCCGGTGACGACAACTTTTAGTCCTTTCAAACCTAGATCCATTTCTCTTACCTCTGTTTTTGAGTAAATTCTATAATCGCACACTACATATTATGTCGTCTTGACAGCTCGAGTATCTCTTGGTTGGAGACGTTAATAGCAACAACGAGCCGATCAGAGTGGATGCTGTCACATTGTCTCGCTCAGGAAAGCAAGCACCATACTTTATATTGAACAATTGGTCAATAAGGCCTGTTTCTGCCATGCTATATTAACCAATAAATCAGTAAATCAGTAAATCAATAAATCAATAAATCAATAAAATAAAGCGAGTCTTTTAGCGTCCCGTGCTCCGATGTTCACAGAGATTA
>ENA-OSET01001036-OSET01001036.1-sediment-metagenome-genome-assembly--contig:-NODE-1036-length-29851-cov-3.350071_pt1 | contig 29851 bp, 24 predicted proteins | sample MGYA00237882_ERZ534229 | MGnify/ENA primary metagenome ERZ534229 (study PRJEB26408, sample SAMN06266212) | sediment metagenome | isolation source: Hudson Canyon methane seep mesocosm | place... | reverse complement strand
GTTCGCCAATCTTTTGCTAATTCTACAGCAGCTCTTGATAAATTTCCTGCGTGTTTTTCAATTTTGGCCTCTAATCTTTCAAACAATGTAAGTGCATCAGCAGTTGATCCTGCAAACCCTGCTACCACATCTCTTTTTTCAATTTTTCTAATTTTTGAAGCAGTACTTTTAACTACAGTATTTCCCATACTTACTTGGCCATCTCCAGCAACCACTACTTCATTATTTTTTCTTACTAATACAATTGTTGTCATAATTGATAAATGGTAACTATTTTTTATTCTTCAAGTCTTGATTGCTGATATTGATATAGTGAGATTATGCATGTATACCCTTAAAATATATGTTTAGAAAAGGAAAAGTATCCAGAAAAACCAAAGAAACCAGCATCAGTGTTGAGGTTAATATTGATGGAAAAGGTAAATACCAAATTGATACTGGTATAGGTTTTTTAGATCATATGCTTGAGCAATTATCGAAGCATTCTCTTATAGATTTAAAAGTTAAAGCAAAAGGAGATACTCATATAGATCTTCACCACACAACAGAAGATACCGGAATAGCAATAGGTGAGGCTTTAAAAAAAGCACTGAGAGATTTTAAAGGAATTAAAAGATATGCTCATGCAATGATTCCAATGGATGAAACATTAACAAGAGTTGCAATTGATGTTTCAAATAGACCTTATTTAATTTGGAAAGTAAAATTAAAAGTAGAAAAACTTGGTGAGATGGACACAGAACTATTTAAAGAATGGTTCCAAGCATTTTCTCAATCTGCTGGCATTACGATGCATGTTGAAAATATTTATGGAGACAATAGTCACCACATTATTGAGTCTTGCTATAAAGCTTTAGCAAGATCATTAAGAGAAGCATTAGAGATGGATCCTAGAAGCAAAAAAAGTATTCCATCGACTAAAGGCTCATTATAAGTTTAATGAATGTCACAATTGTTGATTATAATTCGGGCAATATAAGCTCGGTGATAAACTCTTTTAAGGAAGTTGCTAAAGATAATATAAATATCAAAGTTACTTCAGATTTAAATAAAATTAATCAAGGTATGAATATTAATGAGGCTGAATTTAATGCCACTGCTGATGCCATGATTAGAGCGCTGAATACAGCAGGTATCTCGCTAAGTAGTCGTAATCGGTTGCTGGGAATTATTGCCTCAATGCGAGATCAAGTTATTTACCAGTAGTTAGGTGTTAGTCCTACATTTTTTGCTGTTTGAGTTTTTCATGTTTGAAAAGTCGCTGTTTCAAATTGAATCTTGGGTTGAAATCAGGGTGTTTGATTAAGCCTTTTAATACCTTAACAAATCTAAACATAAAGTTTGGTTGATAAATCGGGTTGTTTAATCAATACTTTGGTTACTGTTGCGAAAGATTTTTATTAATAAAAGCAACTATATGTGGCGGTTTCTTAATCTTTTATGTCCATAAAATAATCAATCTTGGACGAATTTGATAAAAGATGCCGTTTTTTGTGTTTCAAAATATAAACGATAAAGGATAACAAAAGTGATGATACGCAAACTGGCCTTTGCTCTCTCACTACTCGGTGCGTGTTTTACTGGGTTAGTTCATGCACTAGGATTAGGTGAAGCGACGGTTCAATCTTCGCTTAATCAACCACTGACTGCTGAAATAGAATTAGTCAATGTGAGTGGTTTGGGGATAGATGAAATTTTACCTGGTCTTGCGACGCGAGAAGAGTTTCTCAGGGCGAAAGTAGATCGCGTGTATTTTTTATCTGACCTTCGTTTTAAAGTGCAAAAAAATGAAAAGGGTAACCTGGCAGTAATTTTAACGACTACAAAGCCAGTACGTGAACCCTTTCTTAATTTTCTAGTTGAGGTTATTTGGCCAAGCGGTCGTTTACTTAGGGAGTATGCATTACTAATTGATCCTCCTTTATTCAGCGAGAAAAAAGCAGCGCCTGTTCAATCTCCTTCTATAAGTAATGTGCCAAATCAAACTGTTGTAAGCGGTGATGTACTCAAGGTTTCTGAACCTACTCAGTCTGTAACCTCTGTAGCTACGTCTGGACAGGGTGGTGGTACATACGGAGCTACAAACTCCCAAGATACTCTGTGGGATATTGCGATTAAGGCAAGGCCTGACCGTAGCGTCACACCACAACAGGTTATGCTATCTATTCAGGATCTAAATCCTGGTGCCTTTATTAATCAAAATATTAATAAGCTTAAAGCTGGCCAGGTTTTACGTTTACCAACGCTAGAACAAATCAAACAAAGAAATCGTAGTCAAGCGATTATTGAAGTGATTGCTCAGAATGAAGCAGATAGACCTAAACGAACAAAGTCTATTGCATCTACGACTAAGCGATCTGAAGTGAGTAAAACAGAAACAGTCGGTACTAGTGGCGATGAGTTAAAGTTAGTTGTGGCTAGTAATCAGTCAACTGTTTCAAATACGGCTAACTCCGGCCAATCTACGGAAGCGGGAAATGGTCGTGCTGAGCCCAATAATGAAATGCTGGTAACACTCGAAAAGCTAGATAAAGCCGCGTTAGAAAATACAGAGCTAACAGGCCGAGTTACCGACCTAGAAGAACAACTAGAAACTTTGCAGCGCATTTTAGCACTAAAGAATGACCAACTAGCTGGTATTCAGAGCCAAATGAGAGCGAGTGAACTGGCTAAGTTAGAAGCTGCATCTGACGAAACTGCGAATGAAGAACAGCCCACTCAGAATGTTGAAAATAATGTTGCTGTAACGTCAGTTACAGAAAAGTCTACCCTTGAGAATGTGGCTGATAAGGCCGACGCTGGTAAAGCCGATGAACTAAAGAAAACTGAGCAACTTGCGTTAGCGGAAAAGGCGAAAATCGCTGCTGAAAAAGCTGTGCCAGCGACTCAGCCAGAAATAAGCGTTCCAGTTACTCATAAAGAAAGTATTTTCGAAACTATAGCAAGCAATCCTCTGTATCAAGGCCTTTTAGGGCTTGGTATTATTATTTTGCTGATAGTGCTTTGGCTAGTGTCGCGTAACAACGCCCAGAAAGAACAAGAATATTATGCACAAAATACTAGTGATGATGATTTGTTGGAAGAAGGTGAAGATGAAAATCTTGAATTTGAAACAGAATCTGCTGATAGTGAACAGGATAATGATGAAGAGGAGAGTGAAAATCTTGAAGATTTTCTTGCTCAGGATGATGAGGAATATGCATCTGAAGTAGAAAGTAGTGCGCAGCAACAAGAAGGTGAAAGTGAAGATGTTATCGCAGAAGCGGACGTTTATATCGCTTATGGCCGTTTAGACCAAGCTGCGAGTATTTTAGAGTCAGCTATTTCAGCTGACCCTGTACGCACTGACTATCGCTTGAAATTACTTGAAGTATATAAAGATAGTAATGATGTTGATGCCTTTAACCGTCAATTTAGTGAGCTGGAAGCGATCCAAGATACGGCAGCAATTGACGAAGCAGCACTTATAAGAACAGAGTTGCTTGAAAATGAACTTGTTTCACTAGAAACCAAGGAGCAAGAGCTAGCGGATTCTCGTCAGCTTGAAGAGCAACTGGAGTCGCAATCAGAGCAAGAAGCAGCACTTGAAGCAGAAGAGGAGGCGATTGAGAATGATGCTCAGTCTTTCGACTTTGATAGTGTTGAGGGAAATGCTGATGATAGTGAAGCAGAAAATCTTGATATAGATTTTAGTTCTGAAGATTTGGAGCTGGACCTAGATGTAGATTTGGATCTTGCGCAAGAGGGTGAGTTAGCACCTGAAGAAGCAAGTGAGCTCGAACTAGGTGAAGATGTTGCAGATTTTACAGCTGAGTTAGAATCAAATGATGTAGATGAATTATTAGGTGAAGATTCTAGTCTGCTGAGTGAGGATGACAATTTGCTTGCTGGTGATGACCTGTTAAGTGAAAGTACTGAATTGCTAAGTGAAAATGATTTGGAAATTGATCAGCCATTAACTGAAAAGGACGTTCAGGATCTTGAATTAGATGATATTGATCTATCAGGCGAGCTTGATCAAGAAACGGAGATTGACCTGTCTGATGATTTAACTAGTGATTTGTCTGGTTCGGTGGACTTATCTGTCGCTGAAGACCTTTCTATTGACGAGGAACTGTCAGGTGCGGATGTCTTGTCTCTATCGGAAGAACCACTAACAGAAGAAGCGCCATCGCTTGATGTAGAGGGTGAATCAGTCATTAGTGATGCAATACTGGATGAAGCGGTAGAAGCTTTTGGTAGTGCTGAAGACATAGGTGATGATCTAGGTGATTCTGACGATTTTGATTTTCTTGAGGGCACCGATGAAGCCTCAACCAAACTAGACTTAGCACGTGCCTATATTGATATGGGTGATATTGATGGTGCTAAGGATATTTTGGAAGAAGTTACCAAAGAAGGTTCTGATGAGCAACAAACTGAAGCAAAAGATTTGCTCGGTTCTTTAGACTCCTGATGGAAAACCACTCGAAAAACACGGCTGGTGACAATTTTGTCACTGGCCGTGTTGCGTTATGTCTTTCGTACAATGGTGCTAGTTATCATGGCTGGCAAGCTCAAAAAAGTGGCATTCCTACCGTGCAGCAATTACTGGAACAAGCGCTTTCCAAGGTAGCGAATCACCCTGTTGAAGTAGTTTGTGCTGGTCGTACCGATGCCTCTGTCCACTCGTCTTATCAAGTGGTGCATTTTGAAACAAGAGCAAAGCGTACTAGCCGAGCTTGGATATTTGGGTGCAATGCTAGTTTACCTAATGATATTAGTGTTTCGTGGGCGGGCACAATGCATGAAGATTTTCATGCGCGATTTTCAGCGACAAGCCGACGTTATCATTATGTGATTTACAATCATCCGATTCGACCGTCCAGTTTCATGAATGAGGTGACATGGTCACATTACCCACTTGATGAAAAGAAAATGCACGAGGCCGCTCAATATTTAGTGGGGAGGCATGATTTTACCTCATTTCGTGCTGTTGGCTGCCAAGCTAGTTCGCCAGTAAGAGAGCTTGAGTTTGTAAATGTCCAACGATTCTCTAATATGATCATGATTGATATAAAAGGTAATGCTTTTTTACATCACATGGTGCGTAATATTGCAGGTGTCCTAATGGCTATTGGTTGTGGGAAACAGCCTGTAGATTGGTGCAAAAAAGTTTTGCAATTAAGAGATCGCACGAAAGGGGGGGTGACGGCGCTCCCTTTTGGTCTATATTTGACGCATGTTGAATATCCTGAAAAATTCGGAATTCCTGAATCAAGTGGTGCTCCATCCTTGATCCAGGCAATGCTTGTAGGCAGTGGTCATAGTCGTTTGGATATGTCGGGTATGTGGGACATAAATGACCCTGATAAGTCTTAAGTTAAGGTCATTGCCCAAGATTTATCGCAGAAAAAAATCTACTTCTCCCTCGTCTCTAGTCGATTAATACAGTCGCTAGTCGATAAACACTTTAGTCAAATGCATCTAATCGCTATACTAGCGTGCAAATAACAAACTAAGACTAGGTAAATGACCAATTATGATGCGTGTTAGGACAAAAATATGTGGCATTACACGCGTTGAAGATGCTTTGGCTGCCGTAAACGCAGGTGCTGATGCAATTGGTTTGGTGTTTTATGCGCCAAGCCCACGCTATGTATCTATCGAAATGGCTAAGCGCATTTGTGCAGCGATGCCTCCCTTTGTGACTATCGTCGCTTTATTTGTTGATGAGCAACGAAAACAAATTGAAACTATCCTTCAAGACGTGCCGATTAACTTATTACAGTTTCATGGTGACGAGTCGGAGCAGGACTGTCTGGGTTTTTCTACCCCTTATATCAAGGCAATTAAAGTACGTGAATCGACAGATGTTCAGTATGCTGAAGCTGAATTTAAAAGTGCCCAAGCAATTTTGGTAGACACTTATAAAAAAGGTGTTGCCGGTGGTACGGGGGAATTATTTGATTGGTCATTGTTGCCGGAGGTACATACCAAACCGCTTATATTAGCGGGCGGCCTAAAACCTGAAAACATTCAAAAAGCAATTCGAACGGTTCAACCCTACGCTGTTGATGTAAGTGGTGGTGTTGAACTTAAAAAAAGTATTAAAGATCATGAGAAAATTTCTCAATTTATAAAAGAGGTGTCGCGTGGTTGCGAAGACAAATGAGCGTATAACTGAAGAATTATTGCAACAATTGCCTGATGATAAGGGGCATTTTGGCCCTTATGGCGGACGTTTTGTTTCTGAAACCTTGATGCCTTCCTTGCAAGAGCTAGAACAAAAATATCTATCGTTAAAAGATGACCCCGCTTTTCGTGAAGAATTTGATAAAGACCTGGCTGACTATGTAGGCCGCCCATCACCCTTATATTTTGCAGAGCGCTTGACGCGAGAAACTGGTGGCGCAAAAATATATTTAAAGCGTGAAGATTTAAACCATACCGGTGCGCACAAAGTGAATAACACCATTGGCCAGGCCTTGTTAGCAAAATACTTGGGTAAACCTCGTGTTATTGCTGAAACAGGGGCCGGTCAGCATGGTGTAGCAACAGCTACTGTCGCTGCGCGCTTAAACCTTAAATGTAAAATATTCATGGGCATTGAAGATATTCGTCGCCAAACCCTGAATGTATATCGTATGAAGCTTTTAGGTGCTGAGGTAGAAGCAGTTACAAGTGGAACGCAAACATTGAAAGACGCGATGAATGAAGCACTTCGTGACTGGGTGACTAATGTAGATGATACCTTTTATATCATTGGTACTGTTGCGGGGCCTCATCCGTACCCGATGCTAGTTAGAGACTTTCAAGCGGTTATTGGTCGTGAAGCCAAGGCACAATGCCTTGAAAAAGAAGGGCGCTTACCAGATGCCTTGGTTGCTTGTGTTGGTGGCGGTTCAAACGCAATTGGTTTGTTCTATCCCTTTATTCTTGATGAATCAGTTGAAATGTATGGCGTCGAAGCAGGTGGTCATGGCGTAGAGACTGGAGAACATGCAGCACCACTTTGTGCGGGCAAGCCTGGTGTTCTACATGGAAATCGTACTTACTTAATGTCTGATGAAAATGGTCAGATTCAAGGGACGCACTCTATTTCAGCTGGTTTGGATTACCCCGGTGTTGGCCCAGAGCATTCATGGCTCAAAGACATGAAACGTGCCGAATATGTTTCAGTGACCGATGACGAAGCGTTGGATGCATTCCGTCGTTTAACGTTAGTTGAAGGTATTATGCCTGCACTGGAATCAAGCCATGCGATCGCTTACGGCATTAAAAAAGCCGCGACTATGAAGAAAGATCAAATTTTAATTATAAACTTATCAGGTCGTGGCGATAAAGATATCCACACAATTGCTAACATCGATGGTATTAAGGTTTAATTATGAGTCGAATACAAAAAGTACTTCAAGCCCTTAGTGCACAAGGGAAGAAAGCGTTAATCCCTTATATAACCGGTGGCGACCCTAGACCTGAGTGGACAGTCGAGCTGATGCATACTTTGGTGGAGGCTGGTGCAGATATCGTTGAGCTAGGTGTACCGTTTTCAGACCCGATGGCGGATGGGCCGGTTATTCAGCTTGCTTGTGAACGAGCTCTAGCACATAACACCTCCTTGGATGATATTTTCTCCATGGTGAAAAAATTTCGTGAAACGGATCAGGTAACGCCGGTAGTTCTAATGGGGTATTTGAATCCATTGGAAATCAAAGGTTATGAAAATTTTGCTGTGCAAGCTGCTGAAGCAGGTGTGGATGGGGCTTTAATTGTTGATCTACCGCCTGAAGAGGCTAGCTCTTTAGTGCCATTCTTGAAGCAAAATAATCTAGATGCAGTTTTTTTGATTGCACCAACAACCACTGATGAACGAATTAAATTTATTTGTGATCAAAGTAGTGGTTATGTTTATTACGTATCGGTTAAAGGTGTAACGGGGTCCGCTACTTTGGATGTTGATGATGTGGCGAAAAAAGTTTCTCAAATCAAAGCACATAACCAAATTCCCGTTGGTGTTGGCTTTGGTATTAGCGATGCTGAGTCAGCAGCAAAGGTTTCACAGGTTGCAGATGGTGTGATTGTAGGTAGTGTGATAGTAAATTTAATCGCAAAGCATCAAGCTGATAGTGAGGTGATGAATAAAGAAATCAAAGCTTTGGTTGCATCAATGCGCCAAGCAATGAATGTTTGAATTCGCCATGCAAAGCGTAAAGACAGTAGGAAAGTTCTATGAGTAGCTGGCTAGACAGAATAAAACCCAGTTCCATTCGTTCAGATGCTAAAACCAGGGGCAATATACCTGAGGGTGTTTGGAAGAAATGCCCTAAATGCGGAGCGGCTTTATATGGTCCTGAGCTGGAAAAAAACCTGGATGTCTGTCCTAAGTGTCAGCACCATATGCGCGTTACGGCAAGGCGGCGTATTGATCTATTTCTAGATGCTGATTACAGGGTAGAATTAAATGCCAATATGGAGCCTGAAGATCGTCTGCGCTTCAAAGATACTAAGAAATATAAAGATCGCCTGCTTGCAAATCAGAAGGCGACGAATGAAAAAGATGCCTTGATTACTTTTAAAGGTGAAGTCGAAGGTGTACCAGTAGTAGTTGCTGCCTTTGAGTTTTCTTTTTTAGGTGGCTCAATGGGGGCTGTTGTTGGTGAAAAGTTTGTCAGGGCTGTGAAGCTATGCCTAGATGAGCGCAAACCTTTGATTTGCTTTAGTGCCAGTGGTGGTGCTCGTATGCAAGAAGCGCTTATTTCACTTATGCAGATGGCGAAAACCTCTGCCGCACTGGAAAAGCTCAAAGCTGAAGGTTTGCCTTATATTTCAGTTATGACAGATCCTGTATTTGGTGGTGTATCTGCTAGTCTGGCTATGTTGGGAGATATTAATGTTGCAGAACCTAATGCTTTGATCGGTTTTGCTGGTCCAAGGGTTATTGAGCAAACGGTTAGGGAGAAATTACCTGAAGGCTTTCAACGTAGTGAGTTTCTGTTGGAACATGGTGCAATAGATATGATTCTATCGCGTTCTCAGATGCGGGAACGCTTGTCTTCGCTGCTTGAAAAGATGATGTATGCATCGACACAGGTTCAACAACGCACTGAAAAAAACGATAAGTCGAATGCCCCAGAGCTTAAATACGAGCAACTGGTAACTATAAACAAGCAAGATAAAAGTGACGCTTGAGCATTTCAGAAACAATAGCGCTAGAACCCCTTATGTCAGACCAAAAAATACCAGGCCCTCAAACATTAGCTGATTGGCTGGCTTATATTTCTAAAACACACCCAGCTGAGATTGAAATGGGCTTGGGGCGTATCCGTCAAGTCTTCAATTTAATGGGCTTGGTTGAGTGTGCGGGGCTAGCTCAGCCAAAGCAAATAGTTGTTGTTTCAGGTACAAATGGAAAAGGTTCAACCATTGCCTTAATAGAAGCGGGCTTGTTATCAATGGGCTTAGCTGTTGGCACTTATACTTCGCCTCATATCCAAAACTATAATGAACGTGTAAAGATCAATGCTAAGCCTGTTTCTGATGACAAGCTAATTGCTGCATTTTCTCATGTCGAACAAGCAAGAAACGATACATTACTAACCTATTTTGAATTTGGCACTCTAGCAGCCTTTGATATACTTTTTTCTGCTGAACTGGATGTCTTGGTTCTGGAAATAGGGTTGGGTGGACGTTTGGATGCTGTTAATATTATTGATGCCGACCTTTCTATCATAACTTCGGTTGATTTGGATCATACCGACTGGCTTGGCACTTCACTTGAGGTAATAGGGAATGAAAAAGCCGGAATATTACGTCCTAATGGGCAAGCTATTCTAGGTGAAAATTTACCCGCTAGTGTTTATCAGTATGCAAAAGAAATTGCTTGCCAGTCATTGCTAATTAATGAAGATTTTTCACGCTCTGATCAAAATATTGTTTTGTCGTCTCATATCGAGAAACTAAATTTTTCAGGTTTTCCAGTTATACGCTTACCGGATAATAATATTTTATTAGCCTTGCAGGCACTACAAAGTCTAAGTGAAAATCTGGCAGTTAACTGCTTACAAGGCGAACAAACTTCATTTTGTTACCCTGCATTGCTCAAGTGTTTTTCAAATCTAGTCATTCCGGGGCGTTTAGAGGAAATTAAATCAGCTAAGTTTTCATCTACTCAAAGAGTGTTTCTTGATGTTGGTCATAATCCGCATGCAGCCAGATATTTAGTTACGTTTTTAGCGCAATTCAAGAAAAAGGGGGGCGTTATTAATGCTGTTTATTCATCATTAGCTGATAAGGATGTTGTTGCGCTTTCTGAAATTTTGTCACCTGTATTTGATACTTGGTTTCTTGCTCCCTTGGCGGATGAACGAGCACTTGATATTACAGCGCTCGAAACAGCAGTAGGGAAGCATGCGAAAAATATGTTATCGTTCTTATCTTTGAATGAAGCATTAAATGCTGCGTTAACGGCCCGACTTGATCAATCTTCACCTCAAAGTCCTTCAGTAACGCTTGTTTTTGGTTCATTTTATGTAATTGAAGCCGCAAAGGCATATTTTGAAGGTTTATGAGCGAAACAATTGATGGATTAAAGCAGCGCCTTGTTGGGGCGTTTGTCATACTTTCTTTGGCGGTGATCTTTTTGCCAATGATTTTTGATGAACCTCATTCGGTAGAAAAAGTAACGGTCGAACCTGTTCCACCTAAGCCAAAATTTCAACAAATTGTTATTGAAAAGCCCTCGCGTCCTAAGTTTAAAATGTTGGATATTGACAGGGCGGATAAGAAGATTAAAAAAATAGACCAGGTTAGGTCTGTTCCAGTACTTAAGGAAGTCGTTGAAGCAAAGCCTTCTCCTGCTGCGGATAAAATCAAGGCCACGAATATATCCAAGGTGGCTAAAAAAACTTCGCCTGAAAAATCTGTCAAGAAAGTCGTAAAAGCAAAGCCTAAAGCAAAAACCAAAACGCGTTTAACGAAACCCAAAGTTTCACATTTACCGATATTTAAAAATATCTGGATGGTTCAGTTGGGGACTTTCAGTAAAACCAAAAATGCTTATGCTTTAAGAGACCGTCTACGTAAAGATGGTTTTGATGGTCATGCTAAGGATATTAATATTAAAGGGAAAAAAGCAGTTAGAGTCTTCTCAGGACCATTCGTAAATCGACGTGAAGCAGAAAAAATAAAAAAGAAGTTAGATAAAAAATACAAAGTAGATAGTCTAATTATCTACTTTGATGCCTAATTTTGTCGCTAGTTTGGTGTTTAGGCTACAGAAGTATATTTTGCATTATGCTAATTATCTGTCAATTAATAGTACCGAAAGTCGGTCGAACTTTGGTATGATGCGCGCCTATTTTAAACAACGACTTAAGTAAACTTCTTTCAAAGGTATTGCAACGCTAAATGGCAAGCTTGAATTGGGCCGATTGGACGCTTATAATTATCATTACGCTGTCCAGTTTAATGAGTTTAAAACGTGGCTTTATTAAAGAAGCTCTGTCGTTAGCTACCTGGGTTGTTGCTTTTATTGTTGCCCGAACCTTTCATACACATTTCCAAACACTGCTTATTGATGCGGTAGATGAACCAACACTACGTGTGATTGCAGCTTTTAGTATTTTGTTTGTCGGTACTTTGTTAGTTGGCGCAGGAGTTAATTTTATAGTGGGTGCGCTAGTTCGTTTAACGGGGTTAACGCCAGTTGATCGTTTGCTTGGCGTTGTTTTTGGGCTAGCCAGAGGTCTTATTCTATCTGTGGTAGTGATTGCTGTATTGCGACTTACGCCCTTATCTACCAGTGAATGGTGGATAAATTCGGTAATGATTGAAAACTTGGCTATATTAGAACAATGGTCAAGGTCTGTGTTTGAAAGTAGTACCCATTCTAAAGTCTAAATTACATTTTAAGAGGTAGTGTTATGTGTGGCATCGTTGGCGTTGTTGGAAAGCGCAATGCAAATCAATCTTTATATGATGCATTAACCGTATTGCAACACCGCGGACAGGACGCTGCCGGAATCGTTACGTGTCAGGATGACCGGTTTTTTCTAAGAAAAGACAACGGACTCGTGCGGGATGTGTTCAGAACGCGTCACATGCAGCGCTTGGCAGGAAATGTTGGGATAGGGCATGTTCGCTACCCAACAGCGGGTTCATCAACCTCTGCTGAAGCACAACCTTTTTATGTGAATTCGCCTTATGGGATAACGCTGGCTCATAATGGTAATTTAACAAATGCTGCAGAATTAGCCGACGGCTTGTTAAAATCAGACCTCCGTCATATCAATACTAATTCTGACTCAGAAGTGTTGCTGAATGTATTTGCACATGAATTGCAAGTTCAAGGCAAACTGGTACCGACACATACTGAAATTTTTAATGCGGTAAAAGAAGTTCATAAGCGTTGTCGTGGTGGTTATGCTGTTATTGCCATGATCACTGGCTACGGTATTTTAGCTTTTCGTGATCCGCATGGAATTCGTCCTGTTTGTTACGGTAAGCGAGAAACTGAGCAAGGGACTGAGTATATGATTTCCTCAGAAAGTGTTGCTTTAGGTGCCTTAGGTTTTGAACTTGTACGAGATATTGCACCAGGTGAAGCAATTTATATCGAAAATGATGGTCAACTTTATACTGAGCAATGTGCTGAAAACCCACAACTAAATCCCTGTATTTTTGAGCATGTTTACTTTGCACGACCAGACTCAATTATCGATAATATATCTGTTTATAAAGCTCGTCTTAGAATGGGCGAAAAACTAGCTCAAAAGGTTAAACGCTTACGACCTGAGCATGATATTGATGTTGTAATGCCTATTCCAGATACCAGCAGAACATCTGCTATGGAGATGGCCTTTGAGTTGGGTGTCAAATTTAGAGAAGGTTTCATCAAGAATCGTTATATTGGCCGAACATTCATTATGCCGGGGCAAAGTCAGCGAAAGAAATCAGTTAGACAGAAATTAAATCCGATTGATCTAGAGTTTAAAGACAAAAATGTCTTGTTGGTAGATGACTCTATTGTTCGCGGTACTACTTGTCGTGAAATCGTACAAATGGCACGCGATGCGGGTGCAAAAAACGTTTACTTCGCCTCTGCGGCACCTGAAGTTCGTTATCCCAATGTTTATGGTATTGATATGCCAGCTAAAAGTGAGCTAATTGCTCATGATCGCACGGTTGAAGAAATTCAAAACCTGATTGGAGCAGACTGGCTGGTTTATCAGGACCTTGAAGATCTGATTCAATGTGCACGAGAGGGTAATGAGCATATTGATGGTTTCGATTGTTCTGTTTTCAATGGTGAGTATGTGACGGGTGATATCTCGCTTGAATATCTTGACCGTTTAGAGCAAGCTCGATGTGAAACAAGCAAGAACACGAAAAAGACTGAAGAAGATGATGATACGGTAATCGATCTTCATAATGATGCATAAACTTTGGTTGATAAAGCGTGAGGTCGATAAGACCTGAGGTTCATAAAAGCTGAATTTAGAAACTAACGACCAGGAAATATAATGGCAAACAGTATTAAGCCCGAAGGAATGATTCCAACGCCAAACTTGGATGGTGTGGCTATTGAGACTTTGTCTGTCAGAGCCGGGCAAATTCGTAGTCCTGAGTTAGAGCATAGTGAAGCGATTTTTCCAACGTCCAGTTTCGTGTTTAACTCCGCTGAAGAGGCTGCTGCTCGCTTTGCAGGGGATCAACCAGGTAATATTTATGCGCGTTTTACCAATCCGACGGTCGCCATGTTTGAACAAAGAATGGCTAGCATGGAAGGAGGGGAGCGTGCTGTTGCCGCTGCTTCGGGTATGGCTGCCATTATGTCTACCTGCTTTGCGTTGTTAGAGCAGGGGGATCATATTATATGCTCTCGTAGTGTTTTTGGTACCACCAATGTGTTGCTTGAAAAGTACGTGAAAAAGTTTGGTGTGACGGTTAGCTTTGTTGATCTGACGGACTATGCTCAATGGTCAAATAGTTTAACCCCCAAGACGCGTTTTCTGTTTTTAGAAACACCATCAAACCCCTTGTGTGAAGTAGTAGATCTAGAGCGTGTTGCCGAAATTGCCCATCAGGGGCAGCATGAGAAAGGCACTCTGTTGATAGTAGATAATTGCTTCTGTACGCCTATCCTGCAACGTCCACTTGAATTTGGCGCAGATATCGTTATTCATTCTGCGACTAAATATATTGATGGCCAGGGTCGTTGCCTGGGTGGTGTTGTAATTGGTTCGAATGACTTAATGGATGAAATACATGGTTTTTTACGATCTGGCGGGCCAACGCTTAGTCCATTTAATGCTTGGGTTTTTCTCAAAGGGCTGGAGACTTTAAGTATTAGAATGAAAGCGCATTCTGAAAGTGCACTAACCATCGCAACGTGGTTAGAAAATCAGGATGAGGTTGAGCAGGTTTTCTATTCCGGTTTACCAAGCCATCCACAGTATGAATTAGCAATGCGCCAGCAAAGTGCGGGGAGTGGTGTTTTATCCTTTAGAATAAAAGGTGATAAGGCAGCAGCTTGGCGCTTTATTAATGGTGTAGAGTTTATTTCCATTACGGCTAATTTAGGGGATACTAAAAGTACTATTACCCATCCAGCGAGTACCACACACGGTCGTTTAAGTGAAGAAGATCGTTTACACGTGGGGATTACGGATAATCTTATTCGTATTTCAGTTGGTCTTGAGAATGTAGGAGATATCGTGAAGGATCTTGAAAAAGGCTTGAGAGAAATTTAATCGGCTACTTAAAGGTTCCTTATGTTTCAAATAATTAAGGACATTTATTAAAACTTTTCTATAATATATTTATAGAGAATTTATCTATAAAGTAATGTCGTTTTAAATGAAACGCTAGTACTAGCTTATCAATTCACTCAAAGCTTAACTTGAATTTAATGTCCGAAACTATGAGCAAAACAAGCTCCCCAAACCCAGATAATCATCACTTTCAAGCTTACCTGTCTCAAGGTGCGCGTGAAGGTGGGCTTATTCTTACGGTTGCCGTTTGTATTTTTCTGGTGATGGCCTTGGTCTCTCATAACCCCCAGGATCCAGGTTGGGCAAGTACCGGGTCAAATAATATTGCGACGAACTATGGTGGTCGTGCCGGTGCATGGTTTTCTGATGTGCTATTGTATTTCTTCGGTTATGTCGCTTATCTTTTTCCACTATTAATTGGTTATCGTGCCACTATTTTGTTTAAAAATCGTCGTCAGCGAAAAGACTTTCATTGGCCGATGTTTTCAATACGCGTTATTGGTTTTGTTATGACAGTGTTGGGGGCTACAGGGCTTTTAGCTTTATATTCTATTGCGGGCTTGGATGATGTTTCTGGCGGTGTGATTGGTTCAGAGTTGGCTGAAAAAATGGATCGAGCACTGAATCTTTCTGGTAGCACTTTGTCTTTGGTTTCTATGTTGTTAATCGGGTTAACCATATTTACTGGCATTTCCTGGTTGGGGTTAATGGATCGAACTGGTGCACTAACTATTTCTCTTTATGAAAAGCTTAAAGCCTTATCGGTAAATACCTGGGATACTTACCAGGATAAGCGGCAACTTAAACTAGATCTACATGCTGAACGACAGCAAGAGCAAGCTAATAAAGTTGTAATTAATAAGTTTGAGAATGCTAAAATTAGTCCGTCTAAAAAAGAGGCTGTGGGTGGGGGCTTTCAACCTTTAAAATCTATCGCTGAAAAAGTTTCAAATGTTAAGCAAAAACTTACTAAATCGCCTGAAACTGAAGAACATGAGTTTTCACCTATTGAAAATAAGCCTGACAATTCTCCGGTTCAGGTAAAGGCTAAAAAGAAGCAGTCTTCCAAGAGTGACGAGAGTCAATCAGACATAAAAATTGCTCCTTTTGTCAAAAAGAATAAAACGAGTAAACGTATGGATGCTGAGAAACAGGGGAGTTTGTTTATAGCCTCTGAAGGTCCTTTACCCTCGATATCATTATTAGACCCTGCAGAAACTAATAAAGAACTGGGCTTCTCAAAAGATATGCTTGAGCATATGTCCCGTTTACTTGAAGAAAAACTGGATGACTTTGGTGTAGTGATTAAGGTTGTAGAAGTAAATCCAGGTCCAGTAATTACGCGTTTTGAAATTCAACCTGCTCCAGGTGTTAAAGTAAGTAAAATTAGTGGGTTAGCTAAAGATTTGGCGCGTTCATTAGCTGTGATGAGTGTACGTGTTGTTGAGGTTATACCTGGAAAATCTGTGGTCGGTATTGAAATACCTAATGAACATCGTGATATTGTCCGTTTTAGCGAGGTTCTTCTATCTAAAGATTACGATGATAGTGAGTCACCCGTAACGTTGGGTTTAGGTAATGATATTGCTGGAAACCCTGTGATTGTGAATCTGGCTAAAATGCCTCACCTTCTGGTAGCAGGTACAACTGGTTCGGGTAAGTCTGTTGGTGTAAACAGTATGATTTTGAGTATATTGTTCAAAGCCACGCCTGATGAAGTGCGTTTTATCATGGTTGACCCAAAAATGTTGGAATTGTCAATTTATGATGGCATTCCGCACTTGTTAACACCTGTTGTAACAGATATGAAAGAAGCCGCGAATGCACTTCGTTGGTGTGTTGCAGAGATGGAACGTCGTTATAAGCTAATGGCTGCGATGGGCGTAAGAAATGTTGCTGGTTATAACAGGAAAGTAAAAGACGGAATCGAAAGTGGTGAGCCTTTACTGGATCCGCTCTGGACACCAGATCTGCATGTGCTAGATGAAGAGCAGCACCGGCCTGAGCTGGAAACCTTACCCTTTATCGTCGTTATTATTGATGAGTTTGCTGACATGATGATGATTGTAGGCAAAAAAGTTGAAGAACTCATCGCCCGTATTGCGCAAAAAGCCCGAGCTGCCGGTATTCACTTAATACTAGCCACACAGCGACCCTCTGTGGATGTCATTACCGGATTGATTAAAGCAAACGTTCCAACACGAATTTCCTTTCAGGTATCCTCAAAAATTGATTCCCGTACTGTACTTGATCAAGGTGGAGCAGAGCAGCTTTTAGGGCATGGTGATATGTTATATATGCCGCCGGGTACGAGTGTACCTATTAGAGTTCATGGTGCCTTTGTTGATGATCATGAGGTGCATGCCGTTGTGGATGCTTGGAAACAGCGCGGTCAGCCTAATTACCTTGAAGAAGTATTAACGGGTGGAGAAAGTTCTGACCCTGCTGCTGCAGCGTTTGCCGAAGATGGTGCGAATGAACAAGACGCTTTATATGATGAAGCAGTCGCGTTCGTTACTGAAACAAGGCGTGTGTCGATCTCTTCGGTGCAGCGTAAACTCAAGGTAGGCTATAACCGCTCAGCAAATCTTGTGGAAGCGATGGAGCAAGCTGGTGTAGTGAGTTCCGCTGGGCATAATGGCTCACGTGAAGTGCTAGCGCCGCCACCTCCTAGAGATTAATAAGAAAACCTAATTGCCCAACAGCCCCAGCTTTTCTCACTGATGCTAACTTCTATTCAGGTAAACGCCAAGCCAGTATCAAATCTTCCCTTGCTTTAATCGTTTAATAATAAAACGTGCTGGCGCAATAACGGTCTTTTGAGTGGCACTAAAAGGACAGGGGCTACCCGTAATTAATGAGCTAATGAACTCTGCCCCAATAGGCGTAGTAACCAAACCTTTAGAGCCATAGCCAATATTTACATATAAATTTGGGTGGTAACTGCCGTATAGCTCTTTACAGCTGGTTGCGTCGCGCCTTAAATCTGAAAAACGATTCAGCATCGTTTCATAATTAGGTGCACGGCCAATAATGGGCATATAATCTGGCGTTGTACAACGCAAGCCAGCGTTGGCTGAAAACTTACCTGTGTGAGTTAGTTCATCGGCATCTAACTTTGTAGGTAGCCAATTTGGTAACCATTTTTTTAAACTAGCTATATTTTTGTCGTTATCTTTATCATAGCTTCGTTCATCGTTACGATTGAGGTCGAAAGTAGCGCCAAAATGATGCCAGTTATCAATGGCTGGGCATAAATAACCTTCACCGCAAATAACGCTTTTACTTGCTGATAATGATGGCGCATATAGGGAGCTTACTTGGCCTCTAAGCGGTTTTGTTGGCAAGTGTTTGGTTTGGGGGAAATGCTTTGCATCATTTGAGTTGGCGATAATAAGGTGTTTTGCATGAAAGGTAATGCTAGGTTGTGAGTCTTTAGTGTCAGGGTGGGCTTCCCATACTTTTCTTTGATCACACCAACGTATTTCATTGATTCGTGTGCTTGGAATAAAATGAATTGAGTCGTGTTCAATTAAACTTTGCGCAAAAGTAACTGGGTTTAGCCAGCCTGAGTTTTGAAACCAAAGGCCTTCGCACTGAGTGTTTACCCCACTTAGTACTGATGCTTCATAAGCATTCACTTTCTTGACAAATTCAGCTGGGTAATCGCAATTTTGGATGAATTTATTGTGTCGCTTAAGCTCTTCATCATTCCACGCGAGTTGTAATAAACCTGTTTGTGTCCAAAACGTATTGTCAGTATGCTTGCTTTGCTTTATAGCTAAATAACGTTGGCTGAAATGGATGCAGTGAGAAATAAAATCAGAAACTTTATTTATTTCTGTGGGAAGTTTAACGTATAGGGCCAACTGGCTTTGTCCACTTGCACCACTGACAGGCTTTGCTCGTTGGTCTATAAGTGCAACACTTAAACCCTTTTCTGCTAAGGATGCAGCCGTAGTGCATCCAGATAGACCTGCGCCGATCACTATTGCGTCATAGCAAGTGTCTTTAATATTATTTTGAGGGCATGTGTCTGCAATAACATTTTTATCTGTAATCGACCAATTAGGCGTTTCTTTGGGCTTGCTGGTTTGTGTGGTATCACCTTTAAAGTAGCCAGAGATCATGTCTCGCTTGCCGCCAAAGCCTGGATTTTTTATAACTTCAAAACCTGTACTGTCTAAACCCTTACGAACAAGACCTGCTGCTGAAAAACTAGAAAAAGTGGTTTGCTTATTAGAGCGTTTTGCCATTAAATTGAAAAGTGTATCAGTCCACATTGAGGGGTTTTTACTAGGAGAAAAGCCATCTAGAAACCAGCAGTCAGCGGTAAAGTTGTGCTTTTCAAGGTCGGTATTCACGTCACCAAAAATAAGTAGTAACTTAACTTTTCCTTCATTAAAGCTAAGCAGGTGAGAACCTTTCATCAAATAGGGGTATTGTTCGATAAGTTCCTGGCTGAAATTTTCTAATTCTGACCAGTTCTTAAGGCTTTTTACCAGGTCAGCTTTACTTAACGGGTATTTTTCAATAGAGATAAAATTGAGTGGTCGCTTGGCTTCTGAAAGTTGCTGCCATGACTGCCAGGCCGTAAGAAAATTTAAGCCGGTACCAAAACCTGTCTCAATGATGGTGAAAGGCTGGTTAATCGCTGATTTATAATCTTTAGTATATTGCCAGCGTTCAGGAAGCTGGTTTTGTGCTAAATATACATAGCGGGTTTCTTTCAGGCCATTCTTAAGAGAAAAATAATAATCTTCATGCTGTGTCGAAAGCGGCACTTGATCCTGCCACTTAAGCTTTACTGCAGATACGCTTGTTTTTGATATTTTAGACATTATTTGGCTGTTTTCGATATTTCTTTGTTGGCTTCCTTCTTTGTTTTTGTCTCAGTTTTTTCCAAGTCGGGGTGTTGGATAGTGACCATTTGAATAATGATGGGTTGCACTGGGACATCGCTCATACGGTTTTGTACTTTAGTGAGTGCGTTGGATATTTGATCAGCAATGATCATTCCTTCGACTACTTTCCCAAATACGGCATATCCTGCATTTGAGCGGCTTTTATTTAAGCTATTGTTATCTGCAACGTTAATGAAAAACTGTGAAGTCGCTGAATGCGGGTTGGATGTTCTGGCCATCGCAATTGTGCCGCGCCTGTTTGGTAGAAGAGGAAGTGCTTCATTTTTAATAGGAGTATTTGTCGCTTTACGTCTAAAATTTGTATCAAAACCGCCAGCTTGAATCATAAAACCTGGAATCACTCGATGAAAAAGTGTCCCTTCATAATAAGCACTTTCAGCATATTGAATAAAGTTAGCTACTGTTTTAGGGGCTTTGTCTTTAAATAGTTCTAATTTTATAGTGCCCATAGATGTCTGGATAATAGCAAAGGTCTTTGTGCTTGCTTGTGTACTCATACTGAGGGTTAGTATAAAAAATGATACATAGCGCACAATAATAGAAAGATGTTTGCGGTTCAAAAAATACATAGTTTATTTTCCTGGCTTTATAAGTCGGATGTTTCATTGTGTAATATGTGATCATACCAACAAAAAGCATAGATATTAATTACTTAAAGCTTATTTATTTAAATAAACGTACTTATGGCTGCTGAGTCTTCACATGCATAGACATTGATTAACATCTTGTTACTGAATGCAAATAATCTCCAATATACATATATCAAAAACATGTCCATTATTCGATCTATGGCGGCCTATTAGGTTGTCATCCTTTTTGGGGAAACAGGGGATATACAAAGTGAATCGCAACGAACAATTAGCAAAATCCAGACTAGGTCGCCTTTTAGTTAACCGAGGTTATATTACTGAAGATCAGTTGGCTGAAGGGCTTAAGCTTCAGGCCTCTGAAGGGTGCTTGTTAGGTGAAGTATTAATCGCCAAGGGATATATTTCAGAGAAAGACCTACAGCGTACACTAAAGCATCAGAAACGTTATCGCTATACTGCAGCTTTTGTTGCACTGGCAACGGCCCCCTTTCAGCCAATGGTTGCGATGGCAGCAAGCCCAATAGGTGTGCCACTGACGAATACCAAAATTGAATTATCGTCAGCTGACATGGGTAAGTTTTCTGGTATGCAAATGATGGACGATAGTGAACTTTCAGGTGTGAATGCACAGGGTTTTGGTGGTCCTATTCCTGGAGCCGGATTTGCTACGGGTTTGGGTCAAAATGGTGGTGATAGTGTTAGTGCAGGTTATCATAATAAATACCAGGACGATGAAGAATATAAAGAGCAGGATGATGAACAGATAGCAGGTGAAATTGCTGATACTGTCTTAACGATGGCAGGTCTGGGGCCGATATCTGGTATGATTGATGCGAATGTTAGCATTGAAGGGCTTAAGTTTCAGGAAGGTCGTTCGCAGGTAGAAATTACAGATGATGGTAGAATGAAATTTTATATGCCGACCGAGATTGCGAGAATCAGTATGGAGGATATTCGCGTGAAAGGGAATGATAGTGGTCCTACAATGGGTAGTATCTATATCTCAGATATTAAGTTTGATCCACGTTCAAGTTATACGGTTGGCCCTAAAAGAAGCTTTGCTTTTTAAGTAAAGCTATTATATTTAAGGTATCCCCTGAAGCGCCTAGTTAACACTATGGCGCTTTTTATTTATTCGATTTTAGGTTTTCTAGGGTAAGTAAATTGAAAAAACACCGCCGCCTAGTCGCCCACCGTTTGATAGTTTGATGTAGCCATGATGTTCGCCTTGAGTATGTAGTTTGGTTACCATTGCTGCGAAATAAATACCCAAACTGGTGCTGCCGGTATTAAAATTAATATCATTAAGTATTTCTCCTGGAGGTGCAGCGAGCAGATCCTTAGGGTAGCCTTGTCCGTCATCATGAATTTCAATGACTAAAAAGTTGTTATCAATCTTTGCTGTGATCTCAATGGCATTTTTAGTGTATCGTGAGGCATTGTTTAAAGCGTTATTCAATACGCCAAGAATGATTTCTCTGTCAAAATACCAAGCCAGGTTCTGCTCTACCGAAATATTAAGAGAGACACTTTTACCGTTTAGCATTTGCGTATAATGCGCGGCTTGTTCGTCAAGTAAGTCGTCAAGGTAGTATTCATCAACATGTAGTGTGAGTAATTTGTTTTGTAGGCGATATAAACCGAGTAGTTGAACTAAGTAGCTATTAACGCGTTCCGCTTCATACTGAACGGTGGCTACGTTTGGTTTTTTTCGCCACTCTTCAGGAAGTTCGTCGCACATAGAGTCAACAGAGTGAAGTAGCATGCTCAGTGAGTTCTTCATATCATGAACTGCAGAGGCAATGATGAGTGAAAAATCTGGTTGTTGCGTATCTTTCATCGTGAAGTATCTCCTTTATTGACTAATTAATTTATCAACAACGCCGTTTAAATGCTTAAGGCGCTTGAATTGTTTGTGTTGTTTGGGGATGTGCTTGATTTTTTCCAAAGAGGCTTGTGCTTCAATGAGTAATTGTTTATCAGGGTTCTGTTTGTATTGTTTTGTGAGTACTTGGACAATGTTAAGGTTGAGTGCGGCATGCTTTGGTGTGAATGATCTAGCTTGATAAAAAGACTCTATGGCTTCACTCAATTTTCCTTGTTCAAACAATGAAATACCAGACTTGTTTAGCTCTTTTGCTTGTTTACGTGCTTCAATGCCTTCGGGTTCATCAAGCAAAGCTTCTATTTTAGAAATGATTGCTGGATTATCACTGAAGCGTTTTGAAAGGTTTAATAATAATGCTTCAGCACGCTCAGGTTGTTGCATTGAGTAGAGTGTTTTTGCTAACTCAAGACCAACCGGAGCAGGTATGCTTTCTTCTTCAATCATGCATTCTGCTTGATGAAGTTTGTCATTTGCAGCTGACTGGTTTCCTTGTCCTGAAAGAACACGAGCAGCGATTAAGGTGGCGTTTAAGCTGGCCTCTTCATCATTAGAGAACTTGTTACTAGCTGTATCGAGAATTTTAACTGCTTCAGAAGCACGAATTTTACCACTTTCACTGGTATCGCCTTCTGATAAATCTGATAAACACCGGCCTAAATTGAGATAATGGTCTGCTTTTTCATGAACAGAGTTTTCAGCGTATTGTACTGCTTGCCGAAAAGCATTACTGGCTGCTTCAAGATCTTGGTTGTTTAAACAAATGCTGCCAAGTTTTTCTTGTCTTGGGATTATTCTTGGGGATAAATCGGCCGCGTTTTGTAAGATTTTTTGGGCGTCGGATTTTTGCCCTAGCTTCCAATAAGAGTGAGATAAGCTGTCGTATGCTTCGATCATGTTCGGGTTGTTTTCCAGAACAGTAATAAAGCAGTCTTTTGCTTGGTCGTAATGTTGTTCCTGGTTAAGGATTTGTCCCATTCCAAGTCTGGCCCAAGGTAAATCTCTTGTGGCTAGTACGTCGCTGTAGATCTTTGTGGCATTACCTGTATCGCCTAATAAACCGTATAACTTAGCGAGTGTTTGATAGCACCATGATTTGTACCGAGTACTGGTATCAAGTTCTTGTTGGCAAAGTGTAATGGCTTTGGCGTAATTTTCTAGATCAATTTCTCTATTGATGGGTTTAAGTAATCTTTGCTGGGTGAGCAGGAGTCCTAGGCGTTGTTCTAGAACTGTGCGGGTGATTGGTTTGGCGATATAACCATCGGGTTGGTACTCTCGTGTGCCTAGTACGACATCTTTGGCTGTTTCCGCTGTAATCATTATAAAAATATGAGTGTGTTTTAGCCTTTTTTTAATGCGTAGTTCTTCTAGTATTTGCTGGCCATTCTTTCCGTGACCTAGATTAAAATCACATAGAATAACATCGTATGAGTCATAGGTGCATTTAGAGATGGCATCTTCTGCTGTGCTGGACGTATCAATATTCTGAGCGCCAAAAGAAGAGAGCATTAAGCGCATTGAGGAGCGAAAGTTCTCAAAGTCATCAATGATTAAAAAATTGAGTTTTGGGTAGAGCTTATTAAGCTTTACTTCTTTCAGGGTGGTAGCCTCTAGTTTTCTTTATTATTCTCAAGAAAATCGATGATGTCATCAATAAGTTCGTTGATAGTGCCAATTCTTTTTTGAGTATTGACATAATCATGCTCAATTTTCTGAGTGGTAAACCAAGTGAATGTGGAGCCAAATAAGGCAAGTGCTAAAAAAAGTGTGATAAATATTTGTGGAATGGAGATGTTTTGGCTTTTTAGTCGCCAGTTTTCCTGTTCAGACTTTGCTTGGCTTAATTCAAGTTTTAGACTGCGGTTTTCTTCATGTAATTCTTCGTAGGCAGTTTCTAGTGTTGAAATTCTGGCCAAAATTTTACTGTTTGAAAAATCGTTTATCGTTGCTTCGAGGTTTTTTTGTACCTCTTGATAAACGGTGGGTACTTCTTGGTCGCTATCATTAGTTTCCGGTTCATTGTTTGTGTTCAAGCATAAGCGACTAATCATTAAATAAAGCTTGTCACGGTCAACCTGTTTTGAAATTACACCTGCTGCTCCCAGTGTATGAGCTTCTTCATAGTATTTATGAGCATGCTGGGAGGTGTACATAATAACCGGAATGTTTTTTGTGTCGTGTCTTTCTTTAATAACCTTAAGTGTTTCAAAGCCATCCATGCCAGGCATGATGTGGTCGAGAAAAATAAAGTCAGGGTGATACCATGAAAGTTGTGAAATCGCATCTTCACCCGAGGAAGCCTGCTCACAATGGATGTCCATTTTTCTAAGTATTTTGGTTAGTAGCATCCTTGAAGTGGATGAGTCGTCTACAACCAGAGCATTGATTTCTGACACAGGGTTATCTCTTTTTTTTGCGCTAGCTTTTTGGGCTAGGCTGTTGTTGTTTTAAAGTCAGGCTTTAAAGTGTTTAATCGTCGGCAATAATTATGAAATTAATAGAATTAATCGCACATTGATCAGTTTAGCAAGTCTATGTAATAACGGAAGAAATTAGCTGTCTTTTTGTCAAAAATGCTTAATAAGCTATGAAGTTTAGAAAAGTTTACGCATTAAGTGTCTATGTACGTTGCGTCTGGTAGGCTATATCTGGATAATGTGGCCTCAGATTTTTAAGCTTAAATGATGCGTATAAACATATAGAGGTGTGAAGCGTGAGCAACGAAGTAATAGAGAACTGTTTTTCGGATTGGAATGGGCGTGAAGCTGCTGCGGAGTCAATGATTCCTTTAATTGGTCGTCTGTATCGTCGTAATAACGTAGTGACTTCAGTATATGGTCGCGCCATTATTAATCAGTCAGTGATTGGTTTGTTAAAGTCTCACCGCTTTGTGCGCCAGGTAGAAGAGAAAGAATTATCTGTTCATGACACTTTTGCCATATTGAAAGTTTTGGATGGGTTAGAGCTTGGCCGTGCGCGTATTGATATTGGTAAGCTGGCAGTGCGTTTCTCTGAAACCAGTGGTGTTTCTCTGGAAGATTTTCTAAAGTCTGAGTTGGGCGACATCGTTGGTCAGTATGATGAAGGTGCTGCAAGCAATAAAGAAACCAAAGATGTAGTCTTATATGGTTTTGGTCGAATAGGGCGTTTGCTGGCTAGAATCTTGATTGAAAAGGCAGGTGGTGGTGACAACTTGCGTCTACGTGCGATTGTTGTTCGTGATGGTGGGGCAACAAATGACCTTGAAAAGCGGGCTAGCCTGCTTCGACGTGATTCGGTTCATGGTTCGTTTGAAGGGACTATTACGGTAGATAACGAGAATAATATTTTAACGGCAAATGGTACGAGCATTCAGGTCATCTATTCAAAAGGGCCTGACCAGGTTGACTATATGCAGTATGGTATTGATAACGCGTTAGTAATCGATAATACCGGTATCTGGCGTGATGAGGCTGGGCTTGGTTTGCATTTGAAATCAAAAGGTGTTTCTAAAGTATTGCTGACTGCACCAGGTAAAGGTGATATTAAGAATATTGTTTATGGTATTAATAATGGCCAAATTCTAGATACCGACACTATTTTGTCTGCAGCATCTTGTACTACGAATGCTATCACGCCAGTGCTTAAAGCGATTGATGATAAGTTTGATGTTATAGATGGGCATGTTGAAACGGTTCACTCTTATACAAATGATCAAAATCTGATTGATAATTACCATAAAGGTAGTCGTAGAGGGCGAAGTGCACCATTAAATATGGTTATCACTGAAACAGGTGCGGCGAAAGCAGTTTCAAAAGCCTTGCCAAAAATGGAAGGCCGGTTAACGGGGAATGCGATTCGTGTACCTACGCCAAATGTATCAATGGCTATTTTGAATCTAAATCTTTCAGCTAAAAGCACTGTAGAAGAAGTGAATGCGCATCTGCGTGATGTCTCTTTGCATTCAGAGCTTCAAAAACAAATTGACTTCGTTAACTCGGAAGAAGTTGTTTCAACTGATTTTGTTGGTTCGCGTCGTGCGGGTATTGTTGATGCTAAGGCGACGATTGTGAGTGGTAATCGTTTAGTGCTTTACGTTTGGTATGATAACGAGTTTGGTTATAGTGCTCAGGTTGTTCGAGTAGCAAATCAGATGGTCGGTATTGATTATCCTTGTTTTCCAGTAGTGGCTAAGTAAGTTTTTTCTAAATAGAGGGCTGAGTTGATAGTTAAAGGCTCTGTCAAAAAGGCGCAAATCATTCGGTTTGCGCTTTTTTTTGTTTTTACCTTCTCATTGTTTTTTTCGCATTTATTTTTTCGTAGATTGTTATTTTTTAACCTTCGGGCAAAAACATTCATCATGAACTACGCTATAAATGATTTGGATCAGTTCAATACGGTGAAATATTAAGGATCAGTCTAGCAATATGACCTGTGTCTCATTATACTTGTGCTGCTTTTTGGTTCGTCCTTTCTTGTTGGTGTTTTTTGTAAAACGCTAACTTGAGTTGAGAAAAAGTTACTTCTCGATTTGTTATGTGTTTTAAAAAACAAAAGCGACGGAAAATTCACATATTTCTGATGATTAGGCAGGGTTAATGGTCAAAGTAAAAAAAGGCCTGGATCTTCCAATATCCGGTTCGCCCGAACAAACAATCACTGAAGGGAATGCTGTCAGTAAAGTCGCAATTGTGGGCTTTGATTATGTTGGTATGAAACCAACGATGGCTGTTCAAATTGGTGACAAAGTAAAAAAAGGGCAGCTACTTTTTGAAGACAAAAAAATATCAGGCGTAAAATTTACCTCTCCAGCAAGTGGAACAGTTATTGAAGTAAATCGCGGCGAAAAACGTGTATTTCAATCTGTCGTTGTTGAAGTTTCAGGTTCTGATTCAATTGAATTTCCAAAATATAGTGTATCCGACTTGGCTGGTTTACAGCGAGAGCAGGTACGCGACAATTTGGTAGAGTCTGGTTTATGGACTGCATTTAGAACTAGGCCTTATAGTAAGGTGCCTGAGTTAGATGCCAAGCCAAATTCGATTTTTGTAACGGCTATGGATACTAATCCTTTAGCTGCGAACCCAGAAGTTGTTATTCAGCAAGAAACTGAGTCATTTAATCAAGGCTTATCAATTATAAGCAAGTTGACAGATGGTAAGGTGTTTGTTTGTGCAGCTGGCGGTTCTTCAATCAAGCTAACTTCTAATGATCGGCTTGAGTTGCAAGAATTTTCAGGTGTGCATCCTGCTGGTAATGCGGGTACACATATACATTTTCTTGACCCTGTAAATGATCATAAGCAGGTTTGGTCAATCTCCTATCAAGATATTATAGCTATCGGTAAGTTGTTTATTACTGGTGAGTTGTATGTAGATCGTGTTATTTCTTTAGCCGGGCCTGTGGTTAAAAAACCACGTCTGATTAAAACACGTCTAGGTGCAAATATAACGGAATTAGTCGCTAACGAAATAGGTGCAGAAGAGTACCGTAATATTTCGGGTTCGGTCTTTGGTGGACGAACGGCTAAAGGTGCTGTTGATTATCTTGGTCGTTATGCTAACCAGGTAAGTGTGTTAGGTGAAACTTCAAAGCGTGAATTTATGGGCTGGTTATCGCCAGGCGCGAATAAATTCTCGGTGATGAATATTTACTTATCCAAACTGTTCTCTGGGAAGTTGTTTAACTTTACAACGACTATTAATGGTAGTGACAGAGCAATGGTGCCTCTCGGTGCTTATGAAAAAGTGATGCCGTTAGATATTTTACCGACACAGCTATTGCGTGCATTACTAGTAGGTGACACTGAGCAGGCGCAGTTGTTAGGTTGTCTTGAACTGGATGAAGATGATTTGTCTTTATGTACATTTGTTTGTCCTGGTAAATACGAATATGGACCTATCCTAAGGGATAACCTGACTCGTATAGAAAAGGAGGGTTAAGTATGGGCCTTAGATCAATATTAGATAATATGGAGCCCCATTTTCTTAAAGGCGGCAAATTAGAAAAATGGTTCGCACTTTATGAAGTGTTCGATACTCTTTTTTATTCGCCAGCAAGTACTTCCAAGACTTCATCTCATGTTCGGGATGGTATCGATCTGAAGCGCATTATGATCACTGTGTGGTTTTGTGCATTTCCGGCGATGTTTTTTGGTATGTGGAATTTGGGTTTTCAAGCAAATACAGCCATTGAAGCTGGTTTAGGTTCTATTCCGACTGACTGGCATAGCTGGTTCTTTGTTGGGCATGATCCTTCGAGCTTGATAGATAACTTTGTTTATGGGGCAAGCTACTTTATTCCTATTTACGTCGTTGTTTTCCTAGTAGGTATTTTTTGGGAAGTACTTTTTGCAATGGTGCGAGGCCATGAAGTAAACGAAGGTTTCTTTGTGACATCGATACTTTTTGCGTTAATTGTTCCGCCTGATGTTCCGCTTTGGCAGGCTGCTTTAGGGATTACCTTTGGTGTCGTGATTGCGAAAGAGATCTTTGGTGGCACAGGTAAAAATTTCTTGAATCCGGCTCTTGCTGGTCGAGCATTCTTGTTCTTTGCATATCCAGCAGAAATGTCTGGTGACACCGTATGGGTCGCATTGGATGGTTATACTGGTGCAACGGCTTTGAGTGTTATATCAACGGGTGGTGTTGATAGCTTAATTGCTAACAATGTGACTTGGTTGGATGCATTCTTTGGAACCGTTCAAGGCTCAATTGGTGAAACCTCTACATTAGCGATCTTATTAGGTGGTGTTGTTCTTTTATACACAAAGATTGCGTCATGGAGAATCATTGCTGGTGTGCTAGGTGGCATGATTGCTATGTCTCTGGTTTTCAATCTTATTGGTTCTGAAACAAACAATATGTTTGCGATGCCTGCCTACTGGCACTTAGTCACGGGTGGTTTCTGTTTTGGTATGATTTTCATGGCAACAGATCCTGTTTCAGCTGCAATGACCAATACAGGTAAGTTCGTATTTGGCGCCTTGATTGGTTTAATGGCTGTATTAATTCGTGTGATTAACCCGGCTTTCCCAGAAGGTATGATGTTAGCTATTTTGTTCGCTAACTTGTTCGCACCATTGTTTGACTACTTTGTAGTGCAAGGCAATATCAAACGGAGGCTTGCTCGTAATGTCTAGTAACAAAGAATCATTCGGCAGAACGCTGGGTTTTGTATTAGTTGTATGTTTAGTTTGTGCGGCGCTTGTATCAATTGCAGCGGTGCAACTAAAGCCTCTACAAACTGCAAATAAGCTTCTAGATAAGCAAACTAAAATTTTAGAAGCATCGGGCTTACTACAAGAAACTGACGGTTCTTCTAAATCAATTAAAGCGGTTTATGGTCAATTTGTTGAAGCAAAAATGATTGACTTAGACTCTGGTGATTTTATCGAAGGTAACCCTGATTTGTTTGACGAGCGTCGTAATTCGCGCGATGCAGCTAAATCTGATAAACCTAAAAATGACATGGCCGGTATTAACCGTCGCTCTAAAGATGCTGTTATCTACTTAGTTCGTGATGATGCAGGTAGCATTCATACCGTTGTTTTCCCTATGGTAGGTTCAGGTCTTTGGGATCTTATGTACGCTTACGTAGGTGTTGAAGCTGACTTAAATACTATCAAGAACGTTATTTATACCGCGGAAATGAAAGAAACTCCGGGTCTAGGTGCGGAAGTACTTAACCCTAAGTGGCAAGCATTATGGCCAGGTA